>Ga0310836_100398_pt1 | contig 37566 bp, 44 predicted proteins | sample SM_ome_4_FD_201310 | JGI IMG/M metagenome (GOLD analysis project Ga0310836, IMG submission 201310) | Sorghum-adapted microbial communities enriched on stacked mutant (SM) sorghum from Joint BioEnergy Institute, Emeryville, California... ... | reverse complement strand
GTTCCGCCAGCGTATTGATTAGACCGGCCAGCTCTCCTGGATGATAGAAGCGTACCGAGACTTCCTCACCTTCATCCGTAATGATGATACTTCTTGCCATTCCTTCAAGCAGGAAAAACAGATCGTTTTCCTGTTCCCGCTCATGAATGACGAAATGGTGTTTCGGATATTCAGCTACGGAAGAAACTTCGATGATTTCATCGATAGTTTCCTGCGGAAGCGTGCGAAACAACTCATTTTGCTGCAGCATTTCTTTTACTCTTTCCTTCATCTCCTTATCGCCCCCTGCTTTTTTATTTTAGCGGAACGAAACTCTCTTTGATTCCCAGGGCCTGTCTGGCAGCGGCCGATCCGGCTGCGTGCCCGGTTGAAAATGCGACGGTGATGTTATAGCCCCCCGTGTGCGCGTGCACGTCAAGCACTTCTCCGGCAAAGAAGAGTCCGCGTTTTAGCTTGGATTGCATGCTTTTAGGGTCAATCTCTTTGACGCTGACTCCACCTCCTGTCACTGTGGCCTGTTCAAGCGGAAGCGTACCGGTGATCGTTACAGGAAACTGTTTCATAAGCCGGGCTGCCTCACGCCATTTGGCCCGGGGAATATGCGCATATGTTGTGCTTTCCTCGATGTCTGCCATTTCTAGAATAAGCAGAAGCAGCCTTTCGGGCAGATAGGTGCGGAGCACGTTTCTGACCGTTTTTTTCGGTTCCCGTTCCATAAGGTTTATCGTCTCCCGCTCGATATCATCAACTGTTTTATCCGGGAGCGCATCGATGGTTAGTCTAAGTGGAACCGGGCCGAATTTGCGCTGTGTGACAGATACGTAGTGACTGACGCGCAGTACGGCAGGACCGGAGACTCCGAAATGAGTAAACAGCATATCCCCTTCTTCCGTGCATACTTTTTTGCCTTTTGGATTCCATAAGGTGAGATAGACGCTGCGCAGCGATAAGCCCTGGAGTCTGGCTTCCTTGATGTAAGCATCATCCGCGGTAAGCGGCACGGCAGTCGGAAATAAGTCGGTTACGGTATGGCCTGCGTCACGCGCCCACGGATAAGCGTCACCCGTAGATCCGGTCGTCGGCACCGAACGACCGCCTGTCGCCACAACAATATGCTGACAAGGGATTATTTCGCCGGATAGAAGCTCGACACCTTCCACGCCGCCTTCATTGTATAACAATTGTTTGACAGGATCGTTTACACGAATGGTTACGCCAAGCCGCCGTATCTCGCCAAGAAGAGCATCGACAACGGTTTTCGCTTTATCGCTGACAGGAAACATACGGCCGCGATCTTCTTCCTTTAGCGCAATGCCAAGCCCTGTGAAGAAATGGATAATTTCCTGATTGCCGAACGTGTTTAAGGCACTGAATAGGAATTTCCCGTTGCCGGGAACGTTTTTTATTAATTCATCAAGCGGTTTGGCATTCGTGACATTACAGCGTCCTCCCCCGGAAATCATAAGCTTTCGCCCCAGCTTATCTCCTTTATCGAGCAACAGCACTTTAGCATTGTCCGAAGCGGCAGCCACGCAGGCCATTAGCCCGGCCGGACCTCCGCCGATTACGATTACATCCCAATCTGACATAAAAACACCTTCCTTCTCTACTATTTTCGCCAGGCGGCTTAGCGGATTGCAACCTAAACGATAAAAAAGTTGCGCTTGTCGAAAGGAATTTAAGAGAAAAGAAAAGAATATAGAAAATATTCAAATGATTTGAGGGGTTTTCCCCTTCTTTTAGCCGTTACTCACTTATGAGCAAAGGGAGAGGAAATTAATGAGTGAAACTATGCAAAGGACATCTGCCGATAAACTGCGGCAGCTGCATCAGGAAATCGAGAAGAATGTTCGTCCCGATACGTTTCCACTGGCGATCCGGGTGCTGCGCCCAGGTGAAGAAGTTCCGGACAAAGCAAAACGCCCGCTGCGTGATTTACAGGTGCAGCTGAGCATTTGCCAGGGAATCACGATGTCGCGCCGTTACGGATGGACAATTGCGATGGGTGGGGAGGATTTATCCTGTCCAATAGCCAAAGCTGCTTTTCATTTTGAAGAACCAGTGTCGTTTTATACAGAAGGGAACCTGGCGCACGGCATGTATGCCGAGACGCTTGTCTGTGCCCGGTTGACGGAAGAAGCCGTTCCGAAATTCACGAAAGAAGAGAGCGGTATTATTGTTGTTAGTCCGCTGAATCGCGCGGCATTTGAACCGGATGTGGTAGTTGTGTACGGAAACTCGGCCCAGGTTATGCGCATGGTAGCTGCATCGCTGTTTACGACGGGGGGAGCGATTACATCGGAGTTTTCGGCACGGGCGGATTGTGCGGATATTATCATTCGTACAACCCAGACGGATAGTCCGCAGGTGATTTTACCGTGCTATGGTGACCGAGTGTTCGGTCAAACACATGATCATGAAATGGCATTCTCATTCCCGTATCGAATGGCAGATGACGTGATAGCCGGATTTGCCGGAACGCACAAAGGAGGGGTACGTTATCCGATACCAAGCTTCCTGCAGTACCAGGCTAAATATCCGGCTACGTATGAAAAATTAAATAAGATGTGGGAGGAGGAATAAAAAAGGCAGAAAACCACCATGGCGTTTCAGCCGCAACCCCGACATGAAAATCGTGGGAAGAGCGGCTGACTTTTGTGGTGCGAAGGAAAAGAGAGAAGAGAACGAGACAATGATTTCAATGGGGAAAAAGGCGAAGGCCTTTTTCTTCCTTAGCTCTTTTTTCCTCACTCTTCTCCTTCTTTCCTCACGATTTTCACAGAAAAAAGTTGAAACAGGTTCGTTTGTTATATTACAGAACATATTTTTTTTCGGTGTGTTAGTAAATCCCTCTCACTTTGTGCTAAAACAATGATATAATTAAAATAAAGTGTTTTACGTACTTATCTTGGATGGTGGGAGGGAGCTACCCATGGAAAGATATTTAAAAATGTTGGCTGAAAATGAACAAAAAGACGGCGACATGCACCAGTTTATTCTCGAGTTAATTCGCCAGATTACATTTGACGCCAGCCTTTCTTCAAAAGAACGCACCGATGAAATCAAAAAAATATACTGGGCGCTGGACGAATACGCAGGCGTTCAGCAATAAAGCGGAATGCAGAGAAAGTAACCTTTAACGCAAAATAGGTTGGGGTTACTTTCTTTAGTTTTTATGTCAATAAAGTATATACTATGGTAGAAAATACTTTTCATAGTTCAAACGTGTTATTTTCCAAAACCACCATGGCGGCTCAGCCGCAACCCTGACATGAAAATAGGGGGAAGGGCGGCTGACTTTTGTGGTACGAAGGAAAAGAGAGAAGAGAACGAGGGGATGATTTCAATGGGGAAAAAGGCGAACGCCTTTTTCTTCCCTGGCTCTCATTTCCTCTTTCCTTCTCCTTCTTTTCTCACGATTTTCACAGAAAAAAGAGGTGTTTTTATGTCAGCATTTGAGCAGAAATTAGATAAGTATGCGGAATTGGCGGTAAAAGTGGGTGTTAACGTTCAGCCGGGACAGACGATGGTGTTGAATACGCCCATTAGCGCGGCAGATTTTGCCCGGAGGGTAGTCAAAAAAGCATACGAAGCCGGTGCCAAAAACGTACATATCGAATGGAACGACGAAGTCAGCACAAGAATCAAGTATGACTTGGCACCGGATGAAGCATTTGACGAGTTTCCGTTATGGAAAGGAAAAGGATACGAAGAAATGGCGGAGGAAGGAGCCTGCTTTTTGCACATTCGCTCATCCAATCCGGAATTGCTGAAAGGAGTAGATCCGAAGCGAATTGCTGCAGCGACCAAAGCGTCGGGAAAGGGGATGGAGGCGTTCCGTCGGTACGTTACGGCCGATAAAGTAAGTTGGTCCATTGTCGCCGTTCCCTCTCCAGAATGGGCGGCCAAAGTTTTTCCGGATAAGAATGCGAATGAACAGGTCGATGCCCTGTGGGAAGCAATTTTCAAGGCCGTCCGTATTGATCAGGAGGATCCTGTTCGCGCCTGGGAGGAGCACAGTGCGTCAATCCACCAAAAAGTCGATGAATTAAACCGAAAACGGTATAAATATCTTCATTATCAGGCTCCTGGCACGGATTTAACGGTTGAACTTCCGTCGAATCATATCTGGATCGGAGCCGGATCCGTCAGCGAAAAGGGCGTAGATTTCATAGCAAATATACCGACTGAAGAAGTGTTTACCGTTCCGCTGAAAGAGGGCGTAAATGGCGTGGTTAGAAGCACGAAGCCTCTCAATTACGGTGGAAATATTATTGAGAATTTTACTCTGACATTTGAGAAGGGTCGAATTGTGGATGTTCAGGCGGAGACGGGCCGGGACATTCTTGAACAACTGATAGAAACCGACGAAGGCGCTCGCTATCTAGGAGAAATTGCGCTGGTTCCTCATGATTCGCCGATTTCAAATTCCAACATTATTTTCTACGACACATTGTTTGACGAGAACGCCTCCAATCATTTGGCGATCGGGAACGCCTATGCTTTCTGTATCGAAGGCGGAAAGAATATGTCACAGGAAGAAATTAAGCAAAACGGACTCAATACAAGCATCACCCATGTCGATTTTATGATCGGTTCCGCGGATATGAATATTGACGGAGAGCTTGCGGACGGAACCAGAGAGCCTGTATTCCGAAATGGAAATTGGGCATAGACGCGTTCGTTGCGCTGAGAGGGCAATCCGGTTGGATTGTCCTTTTTCTCATATTTCTCAAAAAATTGCAGGGTGTTTTTGTGTTTTTACAAAAAGGAAGCAGGAATCCGGATAGGAACACCGAATAAAAATATAAACAAGCTCCGCGCATTCATATTCCTACTACATCCACAATAAATACTATTATTATATTGTTTAAAATCTGAACATTCTGTCTTTTGCGCTCTCTGTTTATTGCTTTCAAACTATTTCATTTTCTTCTTAGTTTTTCACCATGGCTCATCTTGTGTATGTACCTTTTTTCACAATATATTTATTCTGCACAAGGAGGCTTCTCTATGCACATTCTGGTTTGCGTCAAGCAAGTGCCGGACACCAAGATTATCAAGATCGATCCGAAAACGAACACGCTCGACAGACGGGGCGTACCGGCCATTCTGAATCCGTATGATACACACGCGGTCGAAGAAGCGGTACGGCTGCGCGCACGTTACGGCGGCAAAGTATCTATTCTGTCCATGGGTCCGCCGCAGGCCGTGGCTGCGATTAAGAAATGTGTGGAAATCGGCGCCGATGTCGGATATTTAATTTCCGACCGCGCGTTTGCTGGCGCGGATACGCTGGCGACCAGCTATGCGCTGTCGCGGGCAATCAACCGCATTATGAAAGAAGAGTCGCTCGATCTTGTTATCTGCGGCAAAATGGCGATTGATGGCGATACAGGACAAGTCGGACCGGGTGTTGCGCGCCGCATGAATATTCCGCCGCTTACCGGTGTAAAGAAGATCGTAGAGATCGATGAAGCAAACAGAAAGATTATTGTACACCGCAAGCTCGAAGACGGATATGAGGTACTGGAATCGTCGTTGCCCTGCCTGCTGACAGTAGAGAAAGAGATTAATGAGGTTCCATATTCACCGCTGCCCAATATGATTCGTGCCGCCCGCTATCAACCGACGGTGTGGACGGTTAACGATTTAGAAGATGTGGAACGTTCCCAGCTCGGTCTTAAAGGATCGCCAACAATTGTTGGCAAGATGTTTAGTCCGCCGAAGCCAGAAGGCGGAAAACGGCTCACAGGAACGATAGATCAGCAGGTAAGCCAACTGGTTGATATCCTGTTAAAAGAGAAACGCGAACTACTTGTGCAGGGGGGCAAATAACATGGCTGTTACAATTTCCGCCGCTTGTATTTCCTGCGGCACATGCGTAGATACCTGTCCGGTCAGTGCGCTGTATTTAGGTCCTGATAAGTGTGAAGTTGATGCGGCGAAGTGTGAGGAGTGTCAGGAATGTATTCCTGTTTGTCCGACAGAGGCGATCAGTCTGCCGAATCCGACAAAAGCAAAAGCGGCTCCACCACCTGCCCCGGCAGCATCGAAGGCAAAACCGGAAGAGAAGAAGGAAGTTCCGGTTGAAGCAGTAACCGCTGCCGTAGAAACCAAAACGGAATCGAAGCCGCAGGCGCGGACGGATGCGTTTGCCGACCATGAGGGCGTCTGGGTCTTCATCGATCATACGGACGGTCGTATTGCCGGCGTATCGCTTGAGTTGCTGGGAGCAGGCCGTCGTCTCGCCGATAAGCTGAATACACCACTTGCGGGCTTCGTCCTCGGATACCAGATTGAGCCGCTTGCTCAGACCTGCTTCGAATATGGTGCGGACATTGTCTACATGATTGACGATCCGATTTTGAAAGATTATCGTTCCGAGACTTATATGAAAGGCACCGTAGACTTGTGCAATAAATACAAACCGGAGATTATTCTGTACGGCGCGACCACCAACGGGAAAGACCTTGCGAGCGCGGTGGCGACAGACCTTGCGACCGGTCTAACCGCTGACTGTACAATGCTTGACGTGGAGCCTGAGAAGCGCTTGCTTGAGGCGAGCCGCCCGGCGTTCGGCGGCAACATCATGGCCACTATCCTCTGTAAAAACCATCGTCCGCAGATGGCTACGGTTCGCTCAAAAGTAATGAAGGCGCTGGAGCCGCAGCCGGGCCGTCAGGGCAAGCTGATTCACGAACCGCTCGGTATGCATGAGAATGATTTGCAGACAAAGGTACTCGAAATTGTGCGTGAGACCGGAAACCGGGTCAAATTGGACGAAGCGCATATTATCGTCGCCGGTGGCAAAGGGCTGGGTGATGCAAAAGGATTTCAGCTTTGCTACGACCTGGCCGAAGTACTGGGCGCCAGTGTCGGCGCAAGCCGGGATGCGGTAGAGGCCGGATGGATTGACCACCATTATCAGATTGGTCAGACCGGTGTAACGGTAACACCGAAGATTTATTTCGCCATTGCCATTTCCGGTGCGGTACAGCATATAGTTGGCATGCAGAATTCCGAGTTTATTATCGCGATTAACAAAGACCCGGACGCAGCTATTCACAGCGTTGCCACCTACAGCATCGTTGGTGATGCCTTTGAAGTGGTACCAAAGCTCATCGAAGCATTCAAAAAAGTCGTAAAAGGCGGTGAAGCAGTCCATGTCTGAGAAATTTGATGCAATTGTTGTCGGCGCGGGGCCTGCCGGCACGTCTGCCGCATATACTATGGCAAAAGCCGGTCTAAACGTACTGCTGATTGAGAGAGGGGAGTACCCGGGCGCCAAAAACGTAATGGGCGGCGTGCTGTACCGTCATCAGATGGAAGAGATGATCCCGGGTTTCTACAAGGAAGCGCCGGTCGAACGTCCCGTCGTAGAGCAGCGATTCTGGATGCTTGGGGAAGAATCGGTATTCACAAGCGGATATAAAGGATTGGAATGGGCCAAAGAGCCATATAACAACTTTACGGTACTCCGGGCCAAATTCGACCAGTGGTACGCGAACAAGGCCGTGGAGCAGGGCGCGTTGCTCATTAACGAAACGGTAGTGACCGAGTGCCTTGTGGAAGACGGCCGAGTTGTCGGTGTGCGTACAGACCGTCCGGATGGAGACGTATATGCGGATGTAGTCGTGCTGGCTGACGGGGTAAATTCACTGCTTGCCAAATCGCTTGGCTTCCACAAGGAGTTCAAGCCGGAAGAAGTAGCGCTGGCCGTTATGGAGGTTATCAACCTCCCGGCAGAGAAAATCGAGGACCGTTTCAATCTGGAACCAAACCAGGGTACTACGATTGAGATTTTCGGCGATGCTACCAAAGGTATTCTCGGCACAGGCTTTATTTATACAAATAAAGAAAGCATTAATATCGGTGTTGGCGCCACGCTGTCGGGCATGATTAAGCATAAGCTGCGCCCGTACGATCTACTGGATTATCTGAAGAGCCATCCAATCGTGCGCCCGTTGATTCGCGGCGGCGAATCGATGGAGTATGCGGCACACTTGATTCCGGAAGGCGGCTTCCACTCGATGCCGAAGATTGTAGGGAACGGGGTCGTGGTCGTCGGTGACGCGGGTCAGATGGTTAATAGCATTCATCGTGAAGGCAGCAATATGGCGATGACGTCAGGGAGACTGGCTGCAGAGACGATTATTCTCGCCAAAGAAGCGAACGATTTTTCAGAGAACATGCTGGATACGTACCGTAAGCGCTTGCTTGACAGCTTTGTCGGTCAGGATCTGAAAAAATACAAAGACGCGACCCATACATTTGAGTCGTATCCGCAGTATTTTAAAGAGTATATCCCGATGATTAATCAGGCGGCGAGCAAGTTCTTCACGGTGGACGGAGTGCCGAAGAGGGAGAAACAGAAGCATATTTTCAAGAGTTTGACGGAAGGTAAAAGTAAACTGGCTATGGTGCAAGACATTTATCGCGCATGGAAGGTGATGAAATAATGAGTCTCGTACCCCGTACGAACAACATTGAAGAGAAGCAGTATCTGGTGAGATTTCGGGCGGATACGCAGTCACATCTGCATGTGTTGGACCACGACATCTGTGCCACAAACTGTCCTGATAAGCTCTGTACCATTTTCTGTCCGGCTGAGGTGTATAAATGGGAAGGCATGCGGATGGCGGTCGGTTATGAGGGATGTCATGAGTGCGGCAGCTGTCGCATCGGCTGCCCGTACCAGAACATCAAGTGGGAGTATCCGAAGGGCGGACACGGCATCGTGTTCAGATTGGCGTAGGTAAGTAAGATCAAAGAGGGAAGCGCTCTTATTTATAGAGGGCTTCTCTTTTTTTCTGTGAAAATCACGAAGAAAGAAGGAGAGAAAGAAGAAATGAGATCCAAGGAAGAAAAAGGCCTTCGCCTTTTTCTACATTTTCTCCATACTGAGGATGTTGTTCAAAGGCGTAAATAAAAAAGCTTGTATCTAACGCTAATCGTGTGCTATTTAATAACACTTCTTTCATTCCCATGACTCGCGCTCCTTACGAACATACTCGTCTGTACTCTCTTTTTTCCACATTTCTTTTCCTAAACCCCACAATGCATCAGAAAATCTTTTAGGCTTCCGTATAACAGTGATCTCATCTCGGATTTCATCATACTTCCATATTAATTCGTCTCCTATATCAAGCTTAGCTTTATCTCGAATTTCTTTAGGAATTGTTGTCTGATATCTTTGCTTTATTTCACTCTCTGTTCGCAATGTGTTAGACACCTTCATTACCTCCGCTTCTTTGTCTTACATATTTTTATTTTATCATACATTTTGTTTGGAATTATTATGTACTTGGGATGTAAAGTTTTCTTACTGAATTAGTTCTGTAATGTCTAGTTTTAATAATGGTTCATGGATTTTCTTAAAATTATCTTTATAACAGACAAGCAGATATTTGATGTGTGGAAAGCTGAGTATAATGGTGATAAAATCTGTATTAAAAAATAATGAACTTATACGAGATAGCTAAGGGGAATAGACTCAACAAATTCCTTTAAATCACATGTATAATATTTACAAGAGGGTGAAGGGAGACGAAAGCGAGGAGTGGGTTTTTATGTTCATGTTCGATTTCATGAGCGCAATTTTTCCCGTATTCTTTGTATTGATTTTAGCATTCATTTCTATAAGTATTATCAAAGGCATTGGTGAGTGGATTAATAACAATAAACAGCCGGTATTAATTGTTGATGCCTGCGTTGTTTCCAAAAGGAGCCATACCTCACACCACATACATAATCATAATAATGGCATGCATCATCATAACCAAACAACTTATTACGCAACGTTTGAGGTTGAGAGCGGAGATAGAATGGAATTTCGCATATCCGGTAAGGAATATGGCTTGTTAGCGGAAAAAGATAAAGGAAGACTTACCTTTCAAGGAACACGCTATCTTAGTTTTGAAAGGAATGGCCGTGAATAAAAGAACAATTGTATGGTAAGAAAAGAGGGGGAGAGAATTGTCCAACAGCAAGCGATTTATGAAAATGCTAGCCAAAAACGTCAAGCAATCCATCGGACCGGGAGAGTATGAGGCACAAGGCATTAAAGTCGTATGTCCGCACTGCAAGCATGATAAGTTCATTACAGGAGGCGCACAGTTAAATACAGCGTTTCTTACATTTTTGAAGCTTGACTTTGTAAACAGGACAGCGCACACGCTTACATGTGAATGCTGCGGTAGAATCGAGTGGTTTGTGAAAGATGTAAAAAGAATCTATAAATAATAAAAAGCCCGCTATGAACATAAAAGGGCCATTGCTTACATTGCTGGCTTTGACATTTCACGGACAACCAGTCAGAATAGTAAAAAGCACCGACAGATCGGTGCTTTTTACGTTGAGATTCCCTGTTTGAACCTCTCATGACTGAAGTCACGAGCGTTCTCGGCTAAATCATAAATTTAAGAGGCTGTACGGCGTTCGCGGAACAGAAGGCTGATGCAGTACAGTCCCGCAAGACCCACCAAAGAGTATACGATACGGCTTAGGAATGAGCCTTCGCCGTTGAACAGCGCGGCTACAAGATCCCACTGGAACAACCCGACCAGCAACCAGTTGATGGCTCCGATGATAACAAGAATAAGAGCTAAGCGATCCATATTTGTTCATCTCCTTTCTAAACCTATATTTTCATTATGTCCATTTTCGATACAGATAATCAGAGAAAATATCCAGGAAAGTTCGTTACTTTTTGTTTACCAGCGGTGCGATAACCCGTTCAAAGAAGCGGGGAAACAGGTGCGACAATACAACACCGGCACGCATATATCGCGGAATGATGGCTTCTGCTTCGTGTGTGTGAATTGTGCGAAGAATTGTACGTGCCACCGCTTCTGGTGTAACCATGAACTTCTCAATGCTACGCCGGTAGCCCCCGCTCGGGTCGGCACGGTCGAAAAACGGCGTTTGGACAGGTCCCGGATTTACCGCTGAGATGGATACCCCGCTGCCATGCAGCTCTTGACGCAGGCTTTGCGTAAACCCGATGACAGCGAACTTGCTGGCCGAGTATCCGCTGGACTTTGGTGTAGCCAGCTTACCGGCCACCGAAGCAACATTGACAATATGTCCGCTTCTCCGCTCCAGCATATGCGGCAGTACTACCTTGGTACAGCGCACGACACCGAAATAATTGACATCCATCATTCCTTCGATTTCTTCCAGTGCTGTTTCTGTAAATAAAGAGAACGCACCGTAGCCCGCATTATTAATCCAGACATCAATTCGACCGTAGCGTTCGATAATTTCTTTAACAACTGTTGTGATCTGCGATATGTTTGTTACGTCACATGTATAAAAGCCGACTTCCGGTGCTTCATGCCGTATCTTCTGTGCAAGTGCGTGCAGGGCCTCTTTAGAGCGTGCCAGCAATACAGGCGTAGCCCCCTGCCGAGCCGCAAGCAGAGCGGTAGACAGGCCAATGCCGCTTGAAGCGCCGGTTATGACAATAATGCTATTCTGTATGGTTGTCATTCTTCCACCTCCTGCTCCATTAGATTTGACATGGTGTGCCCGGTTCCTGCTTGTCGCTAAGTGAAAAAATCCAGTACCGGACGTTTGACAATATGTGTAACATTCCGCACATAGACGAATAGACTATAGAAAAGTATTTTTAGGGGAGGGGTACGGATGGAGTTTGAAAAGCAGGTAGTGTTGATTACCGGAGGAGCGAGCGGTCTGGGGAGAAGAGCGGCACAGCTGTTTTGCGAGCGGGGAGCCCGGGTTATCATTGCCGATGTGAATGAAGAGCAGGGGGAGCACGCGGCCACGGAATTGAAAGAAGCAGGTGGAAGTGCCGAGTGTATCCAGGTGAATGTAGGAGATGAAGCTTCGGTACAGGCACTGATGGAACAAGTTAGGCAAAGAACGGGTCGGCTTGATGTGTTGATTAATAATGCTGGTATTACACGCGATGGCATGCTGCATAAAATGACGAAAGAGAAATGGGACCAAGTCATTGCCATTAATCTGACTGGTGTTTACTTGTGTACAAAAGCCGCGATCCCGCTTATGATCGAGAACGGATATGGCCGTATTATAAATACTTCTTCAGTTATCGGTCTATACGGAAATATCGGACAGACGAATTATGCGGCTACGAAAGCGGGTGTCATCGGCCTAACGAAGACGTGGGCGAAGGAGCTGGGAGGCAAAGGCATTACGGTCAATGCGGTAGCCCCCGGTTTCATCCGTACGCCCATGACGGATGCCGTACCGGAAAAAATTCTGGAAATGATGCGTCAGAAAGTACCTGTACAGCGGTTGGGCGAGCCGGAAGACATTGCACGCGCGTATGTATTTCTCGCTTCTCCGCATGCCTCCTACATTAATGGAGCCGTGCTGTCAGTAGACGGCGGGCTTGTCCTGTAATTTTTCCTTTTCAAAATTCTCTCCATCTTCTACTATTAATATAATAAACATAAGATGGAGGGGATTTTATATGGACAGCAAGCTGGCGGACAGCATGGAGATATATGCGGCCAGGCAAGCTCAGGTGAATCAGATTGTGGATGCGCATGCGGCATGGACGGTGGACGTGCGGCGCTACCTCCATCAGTATCCGGAATTGTCGCATCAGGAATCAAAAACCGTGCAATATATTCGTGAACAGTTGAAAAATATGGGGTTATCCCCTTATTCATATACAGGAAAAGATGTTATTGCTTACATTGAAGGGGGACAGTCAGGGAAAACGGTCGCACTGCGTGCCGATATCGATGCGCTGCCGATTCAGGAAGAGACGGGCCTGCCGTTTGCATCAAAAAATCCGGGTGTAATGCATGCGTGCGGCCACGACGGCCATACGGCGATCTTGCTGGGAGCGGCACGAGCGCTGACAGAAGGGGCCGTGCCTTTTGCCGGGCGTATTAAGCTGATTTTCCAGCATGCCGAAGAAGTTGTGCCAGGCGGGGCTTCCGAGCTGGTGAAGGCCGGAGTGCTGGAAGATGTGGATGCTATCTTTGGGCTTCACCTGTGGCAGAACGTGGATAGCGGTCTGTTGGAGGTGTGCGCTGGACCCATTATGGCCGGTTCCGATTCGTTTGCAATCAAAATCCATGGCAAAGGCGGTCACGGTTCCATGCCGCACTTAACTGTCGATCCAATCGTCATCGCCTCTCACCTGGTCACACAGCTGCAGACGATAGTCAGCCGTTCATTGGACCCGTTGTATCCCGCTGTAATAAGCGTAGGACAGATACAGGCCGGTGATACGTATAACATTATTCCTGATACGGCACAACTGCAGGGAACGGTTCGCTATTTTCACCCCGATGTACAGAAGGAAATTCCGCAGCTTCTCGAACGTCTTGCGCATGGAGTTTGCGCGTCATTCGGCGCATCAGCAACCGTTGAGTATGTAAAAGGAGATCCTTCCGTCATCAATGACCCACGGATGAATGCCATCGTCGAGCAGGTGGGTCGCATGGTACTGGGCGAAGAGAACGTAAGACCGGCCGTACCAAGTATGGCCGGAGAGGATTTTTCTTATTACCTGCAGCACGTGCCGGGAGCGTATTTCTTCCTGGGGATTCGGAATGAAGAAGCGGTATACAGCCACCATCATCCGCGCTTTACGATCGACGAGAAGATGCTTCCCGTCGGCAGCAAGCTGCTGGCTGGCATTGCGCTTACGTATTTGGAACAGCAGGTATAGAGGAGCAGAACGAATGGAAAAACATGAATGAATGAGCGCAAGCGGCAGGGCACACCCTATGTAGCAGGGGAGGGCCGATTTCTTGTGCAGCGGCCCTCTCTTGAGTAAATCAAAAGGGGGATTTTTTGTGCCGCAAGGTGTAAAATGCAGCGTAGCGAACTGTACGTACTATGCAGAGGGAAATAACTGCGCAGCGGAAGTCATTATGGTTGAAATTGACCGAAAAGCAAACACCAATTATAAAGAAGAAATCGGAGAGATCGGCGTCTCTACGGACCGCAAAGAACAGGCTTCCTATTCAAGCGAAACATGCTGCCATACGTTTAAACCGAGAAACAAAGCGTAGCCCGACCCCGACCTACATTCTTACGGAGATGAGGGATGAATCGGCATGAAAAAACCGAAACGCCGCAATAATGTCATTCTGTTTCCGTTTCGGGAAGAATTCGCAGGTGATACGTATACGCAGACTAGGCCACGCCGGTATATAATCCAAAAACGGCGAAGCAGGCAAGAATATAGGGAAGCGAACGAAAGGAAGAAAGAAGGCGGAACAGGGCTGGGCATACTCGGACTGGTTATGGCCTTGCTCGCCTTTTTTATGATGCCGATTATGCTGGGCGTCTCCGGCTTTATCGTCGGGTATATTGCAGCTGCGCGGGGCTCGAAGGCCGGACGGTGGGCAATGGGGCTGTCCGCGGTTGCGGTGCTGCTCACGCTGCTGCTGCGTCTGTTTTATTAGGTTTTCTTGCAGAGATGCCTTTTTTCGTTAGTGAAAAAAACCGGATCATCGATCCGGTTTTTTTATGCCGGATAATAAATCACGACATGCAGGCGAACAGGGCTTTCGGATTCATTCGTATATGTATGCGGCATGTCCGCCGCGAACCGGATGGCATTGCCTTCGTGAACCGTATAGTCTGCCCCCTGGACGGTAAGTGTCAATGTTCCCTCAGTAACGGTGATGTATTCTTGAACGCCGGCAGTGTGTGCTTCAGAGTGGTGCTTACATCCCGGAAGCATAAAGATTGTATAGATCTCAAATTGTGTTTCCTGATTAAACGGGAAAAGGGGATAGACCTGATATCTTCCTTCATCTTCGGTAACGGGCAGAATATCGGCCGATGAGATGATGGAAACATTGGGCACTTCTTCTTCGATAAGGGACGAAAAAGAGAGGCGTAGACCTTTCGCGATTTTCCATAAGGTTGTTACGGTCGGATTTGATTCACCCCGTTCGATTTGTCCGAGCATCGCTTTGCTGACGCCGGTTAATTCTGCTGTCCTGTCCAGACTTAATCCCCGGCTCTTGCGGATACGCTGCAAATTTTGTCCAAGCTTAATATGTATTTTTTCCATAAAAGCACTCCTTCTATATTGTGCGCTATAACGTACTTATATTAGAATATAGTATACAATAAAAGGGGGGGAATGAAAATGAAATCGGAACAGGCATATCATGCAGCAAAAGAACAACACCATTCGCCGGGTTCTTCCGCGTGGACAGAGGGTGTACGGGCCGGTCTTCCGATTGCGGTAGGCTATATTCCGATTGCGATTGCCTTTGGACTGCTGGCGAAATCATCCGGATTGCCGAATTACATAAGCGTGTTAATGTCGCTGTTGATTTTTGCGGGAGCAAGCCAGTTTGTCGGGGCAAACTTGCTGGCGCTTGGCACAGCGTACGGAGAAATTTTGCTGACGACATTTATCTTGAACTTGCGTCACTTTCTTATGACCGCATCGCTTTCGCAGCGGCTCAGGCAAACCACGTCCGGGTGGCGTGCGCTGCTTGCATTTGGTATCACAGATGAGACTTTTACAGTCGCTGCGTTGAGAAAAGAACGGAAATTAGAAAAGGGATTTCTTCTGGGATTGAATCTGACGGCATTCGCATCCTGGAATGCAGGTACCTGGGTTGGTGTTTTTCTTGCCACAGGGCTCCCGCCTTCACTACAAGCAAGCATGGGCATTGCGCTGTATGCTATGTTTATCGGCTTGCTGATACCATCTGTACGATCGTCCCGTGCTGTTTTCGTCGTGGCTTTGGCTGCAGTTTCCGTGCATTCCATGTTGCATTGGTTGCCATGGTTTGACGGGCTTTCCACCGGATGGAGCATCATTATCGCTACCATTATGGCAGCGGCCTTAGGAGCTGTGGTGTTCCCTGAAGAAAAACGCGAGGAGGCACATACATGAATTGGGAACTTGTCCTGTTGATTATAGGAATGGGTGTGGTGACCTACATTCCGCGTATGCTTCCCATGGTGGTACTGCAGAACGTTCAGTTGCCGCCGTTCCTGCATCGTTTCTTTCAATTTATACCGGCTGCTGCACTCGGCGCGCTGATTTTTCCGGGAATTCTATCTTCGGCCGGTGAAGCAAATACGATGGCGGCGGCTGTAGGCGGACTGGTGTGTGTTGCATTAGCCTGGTTTCGGTTGAATGTTATGATTGTGGTAATGGCCGGAATTATTATCGTGTTATTGTGGCAAACCATAGGATAGTGAAACTTCCCGACGATTTTTCCGTATAAGCATAAGAGAAGGTGGATTATAAATAAGGAGGCAGCTACTGTTGGCTGAGAGAAAGAAGAAACGCGGCTGGGGTGCGGCGGGAGGTCTGCTTGGATTTCTTGCTCTCTTCGGCAGCAAACTGAAATTTTTGCTTCCTATATTGAAAATGGGAAAGTTCGGCACTACCATCTGGACGATGGCATTGTCGGTCTGGGCATATATGTTAATCTATCCGTGGACGTTTGCATTAGGGCTTGTCATTATGCTGTTCATCCATGAGATGGGGCATGTATGGGCGGCGAAACGCAAAAATCTGCCCGTATCCACTCCGGCATTCATCCCGTTTTTAGGTGCGCTTATTACTATGAAGAAGCAGCCGAAAGATGCGGAGACGGAAGCGTATGTTGCATTAGGAGGGCCGCTTATCGGTACGCTCGGGGCTGTAGCAGCGCTTCTGCTCGGTATGGCAACAGGTCATCCTGTGCTGTATGCGGTTGCTATGATTGGCTTTTTCCTGAATTTGATCAATCTGCTTCCTATTCATCCGCTGGACGGGGGACGGATTGTTACCGCGATTTCCCGCTGGCTCTGGGTGGTCGGGCTGATTGGCGGCCTTGTGGTCATTCTATATCTGAAGGCTATTATTTTCCTTATCTTCTGGGGATTGTTTGCCTGGGAGCTGTACAGCAAGTATGTACGTAAAAAGAAGAAAAATGCAGCGGGTTCCCGTCTGCATACGGAACACATTTTTCTTTGGATTCCAGTTCAGCACTTCGACGAGAAAGGGCTGTTCATTCCTGCCGAAGAGCATCGGCGCTCACTGCCGTTCACGCATGTTGGGGATATGATGAAGAGAGAAGATATAGTAACGATAAGCTATCCAGGCCTGGAAGAGACAAAAACATTTACATATTCAAACGGCCTTGTGCGTGATGTGCAGCTTGTTCGTACGGAAATAGCGGGCGATCAGGTGAAGATGTCCGTAGAGATGAAAGTGGACCCGTATGAGCAGGAGCAGGGCCTGATACGGGATGACAAGTATTATGAAGTATCGCCTCGTACCCGCTGGGTGTACGGCCTCGCATATTTCGGTCTCGCGGTTGCGTTAGGATTATTAATGGTGTATACGTCGGTTCAAATTCCTCAGGTTCCGCTTGCCGGGTAAGAGAGAACGCAAAAAGCCGACACTCTTAGGTTTCTGGGAGTGTCGGCCGGTATCTTTCCGTATGTTTTCTTTCTTTAACAATCCGCACGTATTAACCGTTATACACTTCAGTAAGGAAAACATCCGTATCCAGACGCTCGAAACCTTGTGTCGGTTCAGACTGAAGGGCACGTAGTTCGCGTTGCAGTCGTGCGATTTCCGCTTCCATTTTTTGAAGTTTTTCTACCTCTACCATCACTGTCATCATAATCTCTCCCTTATTATTATAATATTCTGAAAAAATACTCGACCTTAGTTCCTGATTTCTCTCTAAAGGTTGCCTAATAAGTCGACGTATTCTTAATTTATTGAAAACTATAATAACAGGCCTTGTTTTATTTGTAAATAGGGTTTTCAAATGTAATCGCTTCCACATTGATAGAAATTTTAGAAAGTTTCATTACGATTTTCACAGAAAACCACCATGGCATCTCAGCCGTAACCCCGACATGAAAATCATGGGAAGGGCGGCTGACTTTTGCGGTACGAAGGAAAAGAGAGAAGAGAACGAGAGGAGGATTTCAATGTGGAAAAAGGCGAAGGCCTTTTTCTTCCCTGGATCTTCTTTCCTCTTCTTCTCTTTCTTTTCTCATGATTTTCACAAAAAAACAAATATGCTATGATAATGGTTGAACTTTTCTAGTTGTACGGGCCATACTATACTAAGGAAAATGAAAGATAAAGAAGGGAAAATTATGATTTATTTTGACAATAGCGCAACGACACGTCCGCATCCCGATGTGGTGAAAGTGTTTGGCGACGTGGCGAGTCAGTATTTCGGCAATCCTTCTTCGCTTCACCATCTGGGAGGCAAGGCGGCGCAGCTTTTAGAGCAGGCGCGCAAAGTGGCCGCCGACTGTCTAGATGTGCAGCCGGCCGAAATCATCTTCACGTCCGGTGGCACGGAGAGCAATAATGCTGCCTTGAAAGGTGTCGCACTCCAATATCGAGCAAGAGGAAAACATATCGTTACCAGCAGCGTTGAGCATGCATCTGTCTATGAGACATGCAAGCAGTTAGAGGAACTCGGATATGAGGTCACATATTTGCCGACCGATGCGAATGGCCGTGTACGTGTAGAGGACGTTAAACGTGCACTGCGTGATGATACGATTCTTGTCTCTATCATGCATGTAAACAGCGAGTTGGGTACCATACAGCCGATCGAAGAGATTGGCCGTCTGTTAGCCGCATATCCAAAAGTGTATTTTCATGTTGATGCAGTGCAGGGATACGGCAAGCTGCCGCTTACGCCGGGAAAATGGGGCGTAGACCTATTGTCGTTGTCCGCTCATAAATTCCATGGGCTGCGCGGCTGCGGGCTTCTCTATATTCGCCGCGGCGTGATGCTGTCTCCGCTTATCATCGGCGGCGGGCAGGAGTCCAGCTACCGTTCCGGTACAGAGAATGTGCCGGGCGTCGTCGCAATGGCCAAAGCCATGCGCATTATGCGGGATGGATTGGATACGAACCATAAGCATATGAAAAAACTGCGCAACCGTATAATCGATGGGCTGGCGTCGCTTGCATACTGCAAACTGAATGGCCCCGGCAAAGAGGAGGCAAGTGCTGCGCCGCATATTGTCAATTTTTCGTTTCCAGGCATAAAAGCGGAAGTAGTGCTGCATGCGCTTGAGGAAAAAGACATCTACATCTCGACGCGTTCCGCCTGTTCATCCAAATCCAATAAGCCGTCACGGGTGCTGCTGGCGGCGGGAATAGACGAAGAGCGTGCCAAAAGCGCATTGCGAGTCAGCTTCTCTCCCGATAATACGGAAGCGGAAGTGGATGCGTTCGTGCAGGCGGTTAAAGAGACTGTACCAAATTTAGCGAAGATAATGAGGGTGTAACGATATGCAATATGAACATATTCTAATCCGCTATGGAGAGCTAGCGCTCAAGAAGCGTAACCGGGGTGAATTCGAATCACAGCTTGTCCGCAATATCAAAAAAAGCTTAAAAGCGTACCCGGGTGTGCAGGTGGAGCGGGTATACGGACGGATGTACCTCGTGCTGAATGGGGAGCCGTACGAACAGGTAGAAGCCAGGCTGAAAAAAGTATTTGGAATTCATTCCTTTAGCCCGACACGCTTTCTCCAGACATTCGAGCTGGAAGCGATCCAGCAGGCGGCACTCGAAGCAGTGCGGGACGTGGAGCCTGCGCCGCGCACATTTAAGGTGGCGGTAAAGCGCCCGAACAAGCAATTTCCGTATCGTTCTCAGGAGATGAACCATCTGGTGGGTGGCTATATTCTACGCAACACCGATGATTTGAAAGTGGACGTTCATCATCCGGATGTAGAAGTAAACGTGGAGATTCGCGCTGAAGGCGTGTTTATTTCATGCCGTACCGTGCGCGGGATGGGAGGACTTCCGACCGGAAGCAGCGGCAAAGCGATGCTGATGCTCTCAGGCGGCATTGACAGCCCGGTAGCCGGCTGGATGACGATGAAGCGCGGCGTTCGTATTGAAGGCGTTCATTTCCACAGCTATCCGTTTACATCGGAACGCGCCAAGCAAAAAGTCATCGATCTGGCGCGTATTCTTACGCAATACAGCGGCGGCATGAAACTGCATGTCGTACCGTTTACAGAGATTCAGACGCAGATTCGTCAGCATTGTCCGGAGCATTATACGATTACCATTATGCGCCGATTCATGATGCGTATTACGGAAAGGTTGGCGCAGAAACACGGCGCGTTGGCCATTGCTACAGGGGAAAGCCTGGGGCAGGTTGCTTCGCAGACCATGGAGAGCATGAATACGATTAATAGCGTTATTAATATCCCTGTGCTGCGTCCGCTTGTGGCAATGGATAAGGAAGAGATCATGGCGATTTCACGGCAGATTGAGACGTATGAAACATCCATCCTTCCATATGAAGATTGCTGTACAGTATTTGTGCCGAAATCGCCGGTAACGAAACCAAAGCCGGAGATAGCAGAGAAATTTGAGCAGGCACTGGATGTAGAGCGCCTGGTGGAAGAAGCGGTTAACGCGGTAGAGAGCATCTGGATTGATCCGGTTACGGAAGAAGAGCATCAAGCCTTCTTTTAATGGCGGAAGCAGGAGGTAGGAAGTAAGAGATTAGACTTTAAGGTGAAAAAACCCGTGCAATTGCCGCACGGGTTTTTCTTATGTACGTTGTTGTGCCGAAATGAAAGAGGATTTTGGCTCTTGGAGCGGCTTGCCATTCAAGGTCAACAGAGTGCGAATCGTTTTATTATAGAAAAACCTTTTTCTGTATTCAAAAAGTCGGAATGGTTTAGCCACAAATCATTCACATTTCTACGTTTTTGAAAGAGAATATAGGGGATTCTCCCCATAGGCCTCGCTTCTTTTTGCGGACTATACTATTTTATGTAAAAACATACAGGTCCGTAAACTTAGAAAAAAAGAGGGAGGTTGCATGCATTATGACAGAAGTCGTTTTTCTAAGTAGGATTCAGTTTGCAGTCACGGTCTTCTATCATTTTTTATTCGTTCCGCTTACCATTGGTCTGGTAATCCTGGTGGCGTACATGGAAACCCAGTATGCTCGCACGCGGCAGCTAATGTATCGACAGATGGCAGATTTCTGGGGGAAACTTTTTTCCATTAACTTTGTGCTTGGGGTTGTCACCGGGATTACAATGGAATTTCAGTTCGGTACCAACTGGTCGGAGTATTCCAAGTACATGGGCGATATTTTTGGATCGCCGCTGGCAATTGAAGCGCTTGTTGCGTTTTTCTTAGAATCGACGTTTATGGGGATGTGGCTGTTTGGCCGCGATAAAATTTCCCCGAAAATGCGTGCCTTTGCCATCTGGATGGTGGCGCTCGGGACCAACATCTCCGCGCTGTGGATTATCACGGCCAATGGCTTCATGCAGCATCCGGTCGGCTATGTCGTCCGCAACGGTCGCGCGGAGCTGAATAGTTTCTATGAACTGGTGACCAATTCATACGCCTGGTATATGTTTTTTCATACGGTTATCGCCAGTTACATCGTCGGCTCGTTCTTCGTCATGGGGATCAGTGCTTATCATTTGATTCGCAAACAAAATGTAGCCTTCTTTGAGAAATCCTTTAATATTGCGCTGGCGCTGGGTCTGTTTGCAGCAACGGCAACCCCGTTCATCGGCCATCAGCACGGGGTAAATACAGCCCAGGTGCAGCCGGCGAAAGCGGCCGCCATGGAAGCGATATGGGAAACGCAGGAAAAAATGCCGTTCCACATTATTTCGATTCCAGATGCAAAAAATGAACGCAACATCGAAGCCCTCTCGATTCCGTATATGGGTAGCTTCTTTTATACCAACAATCCGAACGGTAAAGTCATTGGCTTAAAAGACATTCCGATCGATGAGCGCCCGAACGTCAATATTGTCTACTATAGCTTCCGAACGATGGTGGCGCTTGGGGTGTATTTTCTGGCCCTTGTCTGGTACGGTTTCTACCTTGTACGGAAAAGAAAGCTCGTTTCGTCCCCACGCTACCTGAAAGCGGTGCTCTACAGCATGCTTCTTCCATATTTAGCTATGAATCTGGGCTGGACGGTGGCCGAAGCCGGACGGCAGCCATGGGTCGTGTATGGCCTGATGAAAACAACAGAAGCGGTGTCGCCGATTTCGTCCTCACAAATCATCTTCTCACTTACGGGTCTCGTGCTGTTCTACACGATTTTAATTATCGCCGACGTTATGTTGCTGGTGAAATACGCCAAGGCAGGCCCAAACACCGAGGGGGCAGTGAAGGAGGGTTTGGAGCATGTCTCATGATACGTTAATCACCATCTGGTTCGGGTTATGGGGTCTCATCTGGACGGTCTATTTCGTTCTTGATGCGTATGCGCTGGGAACGGGAATCGTGTTTCCGTTCCTGGCGAAAAATGAGAAAGAACAGCGCCAGCTTCAGGAGGCAATCGGGCCGTTCTGGGGCGGCAACGAAGTGTGGCTAATTACTGCGGGCGGCGCGACGTTTGCCGCGTTCCCGGTAACGTACGCGCTCATGTTCAGTTACTTGTACACGCCGTTGATGCTCATTTTGTTCGCTTTGTTTTTCCGGGCGACCGGCCTTGAGTTTATGCACAAGATAGACAATGCCCGCTGGAAATCCTTCTGGAAATGGAGCTTTTTTACAAGCAGTTTCGCGATTGCGCTGCTGTTTGGCGTAATGTTTGCTAACCTGTTCTATGGTTTGGAAATTGATCAAGCGGGCTACCACGGCACATTGCTGTCACTCTTGCACCCGTATGGTCTATTGGGCGGTATCCTGTTCGTTTCCCTGTTTACGCTGTCCGGCTGTGTGTGGATCGCGGTAAAAACGAAAGGAGCAATTCGTACGCGTGCACTGAAATGGGCACAGAAAGTCTGGTTTGTTTCTGTGCCGGTGCTTGCGATATTTATGGTCGCCACTAACAACCGCACGCCGCTGTTTGAAAAGTTCGCGCAGTATTCGGCGCTGTGGCTGCTGCCGGTGCTTGCGCTGCTGTTTCTGCTGGCTGTTATTACATTTCTGCGTAAGGGTCACTCAGGTCTTGCCTTCGGCGGGGTATCAGTGTCAATTGTGCTGGTAATGGCCAGCGGGTTTGCTGGCATGTTCCCGAATATGCTGCCGTCCCGGCTTGAACCGGCGTGGAGCGTGACGATGTTTGAGGCGGCAGGCAGCCAGCTGAACCTATCCATTATGCTCGGTGTGGCGCTGGTAATGGTACCGATCGTCATTATGTATCAGTTATGGTTGTACCGCATTTTCCGCGAGAAAATCTCGCCGGATAACGCCAAAGGTTATCATTAATATACCTATACCTGCTGATCTTATGGGTTAGCAGGTATTTTTTTAATTTTACTTAGAAGATAGGGGAAGTCCCCTATACTTTGCGACAGTTTTTCACCCTAAAATGAACGTGTAAACGCTTTTAAAACAGTATTTAAAATTCATTTTATACGCAAGGCGGCAGACGATGTACGCAAAGCACCGCCGCTGTTTCCAAGGGTAGTGCAAAATGAAGAAATAAAGCACAAGCTACAGAAGGGGAGTGCGCCTTTTATTCTGGATGTGCGGGAAGAGGTTGAATATATGCTTGGGCATATTCCGGGTGCTATAAGCGTGCCATTAAGTGAGTTTGAGCGGCATTTGGTTGAGCTTCAAAGAGAACAGACATACTATGTGATTTGCCGCACAGGCAATCGCAGCAATGCTGCCTGCCTTTACATGCAGGTAAAGGGATTTACAGATGTATATAATGTTATCCCGGGTATGTCTGAGTGGGATGGGGATATAGAAGAGTAACTAAAGGAGGAAAAGAAGATGGGAGCAGAAAACATTAGCGCGCAAGAACTTAATCGTCTTATTGTAGAAGGAGCGCCGTTGTTCATTCTTGATACACGAAACGAATCAGATTTTCAAGATTGGAAAATTGAGGGGGGAGATATTGCTTATTTAAACGTACCGTATTTCGAACTGCTCGATGGGGTGGCTTCTATTCTAGACCGCCTGCCGGAAGATCGCAAACTCATCGTTGTTTGTGCAAAAGAAGGATCATCGAAGCTTGTTGCCGAACATATTCATAAAGAGGGACGGGCGGTCTCCTATTTACAGGGGGGCATGAAGTCATGGAGTGAATATCTATATCCCGTGTTGGTGCATCAGGATGACGAGTTGACTGTATACCAGTTTATTCGGGTTGGAAAAGGCTGCCTATCGTATCTGTTAATCTCCGGTAAAGAAGCGCTTGTCATCGACCCGTCACGTTTTACAGAGGTATACGAACAGGCAGCAGCCAGGGAAGGAGTAGCCATTACCCACATCGTGGACTCGCACTTGCATGCGGACCATATTTCCGGCGGCCATGAACTGGCCCAGAAGACAGGTGCGCATTATTACTTGATGCGTAGTGAGGGGGCGACTTTCCATTTTGATGCGCTCGAAGAGCATGATCACATTTCTTTTGCGAATGTACACTTGGAAGTGCTCGCAATCAAAACACCGGGCCATACGCCAGGAAGTGTATCCTTCCTTGTTAATCAGCGCTTTTTATTCTCAGGCGACACCGTATTTGTCAGCGGATTAGGCCGTCCCGACCTTGGCGGCAAAGCCCGGGAATGGGCGCTTGATCTTTACCATACTGTATATGAAAAGCTGGCTGGACTGGCAGATGACATAGTGGTCCTGCCATCACACTATGCTGATTTCGAAACGGAGAAAAATGAGCAGGGCTATATCGGTACAACGCTCGGCCATATCCGTGCAATGAATGAAATTATGAGAGAAAAAACGGTTCATGAGTTTGTTGATACGGTGGCCCAATCTGCATCCACACAGCCCCCACCGAACTTCGAAGACATTATCGCCATTAATCGCGGTGTGAGAGCAGCAAGCCCGGAAGAAGTACAGGAACTTGAAATCGGGCCAAACCGCTGCGCCGCTCACCATACCTAATTGATCATAAGGGGACGGCTCGTATTCGGATACCGTCCCTGTTTCCCGTTATGCAGCAGAAAGGGTTGATCGCGATGCAACAATCTTATTTAAGGCAGATTTATGAGCACATTCAGGATGGCATCATCATTATGGATCATGAGCGTATCATTCTTGAGATGAATCCGTCGTCCCAGCGAATGACCGGCTGGCGGATTGGAGACAAGGTACCCTATTGTTCCTATTGTCAGACTCGTCAGTTAGCTCCTAGCGAAAACCGTTGCTATTTAATTTCACGGGAAGAAGTGCCGTATTTTTTATCGGAAATGCCGACGTACCAAGGAGAGACGCTTGATGTTGAGATGAGTACTGCGCTTATATATCAGGATGAAGAAAGCGAGAGACGCCATTATCTGCTTGTGTTACGCGATCAACGGCTGAAAAAAAAGGAAGAGGAGGCTCGTATCTCAAAGCTCATTATTCAAAAGCTTATTGAAGCCCAGGAAAGTGAGCATAAGCGCCTGGCACAGGAACTGCATGACGGAGTTGGACAGTCGCTATACAGTATCTCTGTCGCGCTGCAGGCAATCGAGATGCATGTAAAAGACCAAAAGCTTCATAACTATATTGAAGAAGTGCGCCGGGAACTTGAAAAGGCAATGCATGATGTAAAATCATATTCTCACCAGCTGCGGCCGCAAAGTCTTGACCAGTTGGGGCTTGTGCCGACAGTGCGGGCGCTTTTGGAATCGTTAAAGCGCAACCTTCCCGGTATAAACTTTATGTTTGAAACAAATGTAGAGAGACGATTTCTCTCCGTTGTTGAAATTAACCTATACCGGGTTATCCAGGAAGCTCTCCACAATATTTTAAAATATGCAAACGCCAGCAGCGTAACGGTTTGCCTGGAAGAAGGCCACGGTGAGCTACGTCTTTTCATTCATGATAATGGCAGCGGATTTGATATAGGACAGGTAGAAGAGGGTCTCGGGTTAAAACATATGGAGGAGAGGATCCACCAAATTAGCGGGACGTTTTCTCTGTATTCAAAGCCGAAACAGGGAACAATCATCCGGGTTTCGGTGCCTGTTCCGGAGGTGGAAAGTGATGATCAAGGTCATGGTAGTTGATGACCACGCACTTATTCGCAAGGGTATTATTTTGTTATTAAAAATGAACCAGGAAATTGAAATTGTTGGGGAAGCCGGTGACGGGGAAGAGGCGATTCTTCTAGCTTTAAAGGAAAAGCCTGATGTTATTCTAATGGATTTATCGATGCCGAACGGAGTTGATGGATTTGCGGCGGCGATGAACATCCGGCGCCAGTTACCAGCATGTAAAATCATTCTGCTGACAATGCATGACGAGGAAATCTATGTACAAAAAGCGATTGAAGTTGGTGCGCATGGATATATTTTAAAGAAGAGCCAAGGCGGGGAACTGAATGAGGCGATCCTGACAGTGCTGCGGGGTGAGCGTTTTTACCGCACTGGTATTCCGCAAGAACAGTTGCAGAAAATGTTTGATAAAAAGGGGAAAAAATCATCCATACTCACCATGCGTGAACAAGAAATTGTGCGCCTCACCATTCTTGGTTTTACGAATGTGCAGATCGCAGAAAAGCTGTTTATCAGCTCTAAAACGGTGGAAAATCATAAAGCAAACATTATGCAAAAACTTGAATTGAAAAGCAAACATGAGCTAATTCGCTATGGCATCCAGAATCATTATTTGGATTTAACTGTGTAAATTTATAGAAAACCACCATGGCCTCTCAGCCGCAATCCCGACATGAAAATCGTGAGAAGGGCGGCTGACTTTTGGGGTACGAAGGAAAAGAGAGAAAAGAACGAGAGGATGATTTCAATGGGGAAAACAACGCCTTTTTCTTCCCTGGCTCTCATTTCCTCTTCCCCTTCCTTCTTTTCTCATCATTTTCATAGAAAAAGAGCGGCGCAGGCCGCTCTTTTTTCGTCTTTCCGTATTATTTTGACCGCTGCTCAAGCCAATCGCCGACAGTCGGGTACGTCTTGTTAATCGCCTGGCGGCCGAAACATACCGACACGTGTCCGGTCGGCATTTCCACATAGGTTTTATCCTTGCTGGAGATGACCGGCATCAATGCTTCTACCTGGTGTGGAATCGCAATATGATCGCGCTCGGCAGCGATATTCAGCACATTTGCTTTAATATTGCTTAAATCAACCTGACGGCCGCGGATATATAGCTCACCCTTAAGCAGCTTGTTATGCTGGTAGAACTCACGAATCCACTGGCGGAACGCTTCACCGGGGAACGGAATGCCGTCGTTGACCCATTTCTGCATAAGCTGCCAGCCATTCACGAAGTTGGTGTTTTCCGCCCGCTCCACAAGATTGACATACGGACCGTAGAAGTTGACGATCGGTTTGAGCATCTTGTTTCCGAAATCGATCATCTCCGGTGGAATGACACCCATCGTATCCACCATTTTATCCAAATTGAAATATTTTTCATTGAGCCAGTTCGTAAACAGGCCGGCATCAGCAAAATCAAACGGACTCGTCATGAATATAATGTTGCGAATTGGAAGCTGCGGATGCAGCGAGGCGAAGATGGCTGTCATCGTACCGCCCATGCAGTAGCCGAGCAAAGAGATTTCGTCAGCTCCCGAGGCTTTCAGCACTTTACGTACTGCGCGCGGGATGTAATCCATAATGTAGTCGTCCAGCTTCATGTTGCGATCTTCGAGTGCGGGCGTACCCCAATCAAGCAGGTATACATCAAACCCGCGATTGACCAGATATTCGATAAGACTGTTGCCCGGAGACAGATCCAGAATATATGGTTTGTTAATTAACGCGTATATCATCAGAAGCGGCACGCGGTGTTTCTTCGGCAGGGACGGCTGGTAACGGTACAGCTTTGTTTTATTTTTCGTCCAGATTGTTTCTTTCGGTGTTAGACCGACCTGTGGTTCGGCTTCGGTTGTTAATATTTCCGCCGCTCTCTTAAACCGGCGGTAGGTGCGCTGTACCTCCTGGGGCAGGGCATCCAATGCGTCTTCCCAACTTTTCGTTACCGGAGCTGACATGGTTTATCTCCTCCAACCTATAGGTATTCTCTCTATAAAAACTATACCAAAATGCTTCAGATAAGACGAAATATTTTGTAACTTATTTATTGTATGTATTTACATGTAAAGACCGCCGTTGATGTTTAGCTGCTGGCCTGTGATATATTCGCCGTCCCGGCAAAGATAGAGAACGCCGCGCGCGATTTCTTCCGGCATTCCGAAACGGCGCGCCGGAATTTTAGCCACAATCTGCGCGCGAATCTCATCCGGAATCGCTTGTACCATCTCCGTATCGATAAATCCGGGGCAGATTGCGTTTACGGTTGTGCCTGATTTAGCCAGCTCAAGTGCAAGTGATTTGGTGAAGCCGATCATGCCAGCTTTTGCCGCGGAATAGTTTGTTTGTCCGAATCCGCCGGCCTGACCGATAATGGAGGAGATGTTGATAATGCGGCCCGCATCCGATTCTTGAATATGGGAAAGTGCAGCTGTTGTCATATTGTAGACGCTGTTTAAGTTGACTTGAATGACTTGATTCCAATCATCTTCGGTGATTTTGCGGAAAGTGCGATCACGGGTAATCCCGGCATTGTTTACCAGAATATCGAGTTTGCCGTATTTGTTGATCGTTTCTTCGACAAGAACACGCGCTTGCGCAGCATCGGAAACATCGGCTTGCGCAGCAAACGCTTCGCCGCCGGCCTGCTCGATTTCCTGAACTACCGCATCTGCAGCTTCGTTATTGCTGTTGTAATTAATGACGACTTTTACGCCGTTTGCGGCCAGTTCTTTGGCAATTGCCGCGCCGATTCCGCGGGACCCGCCCGTTACAATCGCTACTCTACCGTTTAATTTCACCATAAACAATAACACCCCTTAGCTGACGTCAAATTTTATAAAAGAAAATGATGAATTCAGAACATGCACATAAATCTCTTCCAAATGAAACGAACAAATGAGTTTATGCCTCTTTTTTCCCTGTGTCTTTTGCTTGCTTGTCTTCTTTTGTCACTGCCACTTCTTTTACGGAAACTTCTTTTGTCTCCGTTTGCTTTTGCAGCAGTTCTATTACTTGATCAAGCTTTTTGTCGAGACTTTTCATGTCGGTTTTCAACTGGCTGACTTCCTGGCCGACATTCAGGCTGCTGATTTGGTGCGATAAATCTTCTTCGATCATTTCTTCTAAGTTATCAACTTTAGCTTCGAGGTTGACAATTAAGGAAGCCAGATTGGAAAGATCGGCGCGGGAAGGCATGTTCGCCTGGGCCAGGTAGTTTTCTGTCGATTTTTTCACCATATCCTGGTACTGCAAATACATATTCAGGAACTGGCCCATCCACTCCGAGAAATCCTCTTTCCTCATTGATTCATCAAATACCTTGCTCCATTGGGATTCTGTCTTGTCATACAAATCTTTCCACATCGCAAACGGATCAAACGGGTTCTGTTTGCTCACTGGTTCATCTCCTCTCCAGTTTTTTCACCTTACCATATATATGAGCAGCGGTGAAAATTATGTTGAAAAAGGTATTTCATGTAAAAGTATAGTAAACCAAACTTTGAAACTCAAATAAAAAGATTCGATAAATTACGGCATTTTTTTTAAGTTTTTGTTAACATCTTGTGAATGTCCATAGATAAAAAACGACCATGGCATCTCAGCCGCAACTCCGACATGAAAATCACCATGGCGTCTCGGCTGCAACCCCGACATGAAAATGATGGGAAAGAGGCTGACTTTTGTGGTACGAAGGAAAGAAGAGAAAAGAACGAGACAATGATTTCAATGAGAAAAAAGGCGAACGCCTTTTTCTTCCTTAGATCTCATTTCCTCTTTCTCTCCTTCTTTTCTCACGATTTTCACAGAAAAAAGCGGTAGTTTCTAAGATTTAGAAAAAAAGTTTTCGGGAAATGTTTGACAAAAAAACTCCATAGGTGTAAATTACATATAAGAGATATTTACAGATTTGTAGGTGATGCACATGTCTGCGAGTGATGAGAAATCTCGCCCTGACACACAGGCAAAAGAGGATAAGACAATTGGTGGTGCGCCGAAAAATTTAATGGTACCGTTTCTGCTGTTGAGTTTACGCGGATGGAATGTTCACGGGTATGAGTTGATTCAGCAGTTGATTAAATTTGGATTTCCTTCTATTGATCAGGGGAATGTATACAGAACACTGCGGCAGTTGGAGAAGGATAATATGGTTAAATCAGAGTGGGATACTTCAGCCGGCGGTCCGGCAAAGCGAATCTATTCGCTAACGGACGCAGGTGAACAGTATTTGAATTCATGGGCTGCATCCCTTGAGCAATATCAATCCATGCTGGACCGATTCTTTACGATGTATACAGGATTCTTTATGCCGGGTTCAGTTAATAAACCGGCGGCAGATACAGAGGAGAAAGACAAGAAATAGTTTTGTGGCGGTACTGCAGCAAGCTGCACTTACCATATATGTTTTTCTTTTATTCAAGTTCTTAAGGAGGAATTAAACAATGGCGATTAACAAGAAGACGGAGAAAGATCCGGTGATGGTGCAGGCGCAAGCTCAGGAGAATGCGAACGTAAATATGATCGATGCCATATGGGATGGCTGGATGAACGGCGTGAAATTGATGTACGCTTACCAGCGAGAGATGGAAAACCTAACGCTGCAGACGCTTGAGCGCCAGAAAGAAATCTGGACCAAGACAACAGAAAATATGGACAAAATGGAAGAGGAAATGAAAAAGTTCCTCGAAGACGTGAAAGTCAACTATCAAAATAACGTGAAAAATATCAGCGGTGAGCAGATGGGCAAGACGTTCGAAGAATGGACACAACGCCTTGAGGAAATCGCAAACCGCATCCAGCAGCTTACATGGACACCGGGCAAAGCTAACCTGAATATAGTGAACAAATCCCAGGAGCAACTAGAGACTTCCTTAAAGAACTTAATCGCCCAGCAGCAAAGAACGCGTGAGGAAGTGCAGACATTAATGGATAACTTCCTCCAGCAGGTAAAAATAACGCAAAAGGGATTGCTTGACTCTGTTGAAGCCAACAAGAATAATACAATGAGCCTGTTCAAATAATATCTCCCCCCCTATAGCCGGGGGGTTTTCCTTGCTTTTTTGTCGAAAAATGTCAAAGTCATAAGAAATAAAGAGAAAGAGGAAAAGAAGATGAATATATACGAAAAAGCTAAGCATGTAGTGGAACGCTCTTATGCTGATATTAACATTGGAGATATAGCGGAAATAGTGAAAACTATTACAGATGAAGATATCGTTGCATTCGCCCGATTGACCGGTGATGTTAATCCTATTCATCTTGATGAAGAATTTGCCAAGCAGACGTTTTTCAAAGGGAGAATTGCGCACGGCATGCTGACGGCGAGCTTTATTTCTACTGTGCTGGGCACGCAACTGCCGGGAACGAACACAATTTATTTATCGCAGAATTTGAAGTTCAAAGCACCGGTTAAAATCGGTGATACAATTACTGTGGTTGCTGAAGTGATTGAAAAGCGGGACGATAAAAAATTAATCAAGCTGCGCACCAATCTCGTAAATCAGGATGGGAAAGTGGTTGTCGAGGGTGAAGCAATGGTAATGAAAATGGAGTAGCGCCGGCTACTCCATTTTTGCTGCGTTCATTTTATTAGTTTGTAAATCGATCAGAATGATTGTGATATAAGGAGTATCCGATTTGACAAATTCAAAAACGAAAAAGTAGAGGAGAAGGAAAAAAATCATATTTGTCGAACTGAATCATATAGGACTTGGGATATGTTAGTTAGGAGAAAGGAATGTACACAATGAAGAATTGGTCCGTAAAAAGAAAACTGTTCTCCGTATTGTTTGTGGTCGTATGTGGGTTTACGCTGCTTCTTCTGCTCAATGAATGGTCAAAAAGCCAATTGTTGGATGCTTCAGCGGAAAAGGATCTCGCCAGTCAGAAAATCAGAATGACGCATACGATCGTACTGGCGATGGCGGATGCGCAGCGCAGTGCTTCGGAGACACTGCTGGCCCCTGATAAGACAAAAGCGGACGAGGTGCTAAAACAAGTAGAGAAAGCGCACCAGACGCTCGCACAAATGCAGAAAGAGGCGAAAAGCCCGGAAGAGCAAAAAATATTAAAAGAAGCACTCTCGCTAACAGAAACATATAAAAGCTTTTTTAGCGGGGTCTATCAAATCGAAGAAAGCCTCGGAAAAGTAGGAGAAACCAAAAATAAACCTGCTTACCAGGTTCTTCTTGAACAGATCGAGAAAGAGATTGTCCAGACAGAGAATCAGACAGCACTTAAGTCGCTGCTTACGGCGAAAAGCTTAGAAAGCGAGTACCTATACCATCAGGGAAAGAAGAACACGGAACAGATGAAACAGGTACTGGCGCAGATAAAGCAAGCGGTACCGCAACTTGCTCCTTCTATAGATAAGTATGGTCAAGCGTATGAGAAGCTCGTCTATGCAATCGAAAACGAGAAAGTCATGATTGCGATGTACCATGACGCTGCCAATAAAATGAATCCGCTCGCCGCTTCCATTCAGAAAGCAGCGGAAGCGAAATATAAAGCCGCAGAAAATAAAGAGCAGGCGGCGATTGCGGCAATGAAGTGGATACCGCCGGTGGTGACCGGACTGATTCTGGTTCTTACCGTTCTGTTTATGCTTTATATTAATCGAGGGATCCAACGCTCCATTCAATTGCTGCTGCAAATTGCCGACCGGTTGAAACAAGGAGATTTGCGCGGCGAAAGCCGGGAGTATTCAAGCGACGAGCTGGGGCGTCTGGCTCAAGCGTTTGATGAAGTACGCCAGTCGCTGCGCCGTATCATTGAATCGTTGAATCGGGATGCACAGGTTGTGAACCAGTCATCTACCAATTTAACAACGGTTTTTCATCATTTCTCATCACAAAGTCAGGAAACGGCAAGCGGCATTGATTCCATTGCACATCATGCCGCAGAGCAAAAAGATATCAGCCGCCAGTTTGCTTCGCTGATGCAGGAATGGGAGCAGGATATGGAGGAAATCACCCTGCAAACCGAGCGAACGGACGAGAAAGTCAAAGAGCAGGGGAACATTACGGAGCGGGGCGTGAAAGCGTTGAGCAATCTGGCTCAAGCGACGGATATGAGCTACGAATTGTTTAGAAGAATCGAAGAAGTCGTAGAGGAGTTGGCTACTAAGTCGCAAAATATCGAGAAAATCACCGGTGTTATTAGCGGTATCGCCGAACAGACCAATCTGCTGGCATTGAACGCTTCCATCGAAGCAGCACGGGCGGGCGAAGCAGGCAAAGGATTCAGCGTTGTGGCGGACGAGGTGCGCAAATTAGCGGAACAATCACAGCATTCTGCACATGAAATCCAGCAGTTTATTGAGGAAATGAAGAAACAGGTGGCGGATGCGGTTCGCTCGGTGCAGGCGGCTGAAGGCCAGTTTGCACAGCAGAAGAAGGAACAGATTAACACGCGGCAGGTGTTCGACGCAACGCAGGCAGGCATGCGGCTGATCGAAGAATTTACGGAAACGACAGGAATGCTGGTGAAGAAAATGAACACACAAAAAACCCAGCTGGTAAACTATATTCAAAACATAAGTATATCTTCACAGGAGATGGCTGAGTCCACGGCACAGCTGGCCAGTGCAAGTGAGCAGCAGGCGCTGGTTCTGCAGGAAATCTCGAATAGCGCAGATGAGCTCCGAGGCCTGGCTCATTCGATTGTCCGTCAGGGTGAGAAATTTGCACTGTAGCAACAGGAGGATGTAAAAATGCGTGAATACGTCGGAGTTTGTGTGGAGTGCGGAGCAGAAGTGTATTGTCATGACGGATTTATCGGAGGAATTGTATTAGAGAAGGGAAAGCTAATTTGTTTTCCCTGTTCCGAAGCAAAGGAAAAAAAGGAGACGAACGACGAAATAGAAGAATAAGAAAATACCCCGGACGCCTAATTCGGGGCTTCTCTTATTTATTCCATTAGGATTTTTCTTTGGCTTCAGCGATCATCCGGGTAATCTCATATACACTCGGAAATTCCCATTCGCTCCATTCATTTTTATCCATTGTTCTTTTCTCCTTTCTTGCAGTTTGTAATATATCAACGTATACTCAATGAGTGAACCGTAGGAAGAAAGCGGTAGTAACTTTTTTCATGTAAGTGTAATTTTCACTTATTCTCTATTATTTTACCCAAAATGATCGATTTTATTCCCTGTTTTATAAATTCACGGGGGCGTATTTGGAAAGGGGAGCGAGCAATGAATAAGAATAAGCTGGCTCACGAAATTGTGGAAGCGGGATGTCGCATATACCAGAGTGGATTCGTCGCTGCCAACGACGGAAATATTAGCGTGCGAATTGATACAGAGCATGTGCTGATTACACCAAGCGGTGTCAGCAAAGGATTTATGGAAGCGGATGCGCTTCTGCTGGTCAATCTGACTTCGGGGGAAACGATAGAGGGACAGGGGCGCCCATCTACTGAGAGTGCCATGCATTTTGATATTTATCGACATCGGCCTGATGTGCAGGCGATCGTGCACGCTCACCCGCCGACAGCGACCGGGTTTGCGGTGGCGGGAATCCCGCTTGATGAGCTTGCGCTGCCTGAGCTTATCGTTACGATGGGTACGATTCCTCTTGCGCCGTATGCCACTCCCGGCACGGAAGCACTGCCTGAGACGCTGCGGCCTTTCTATAAAGAGCACGATGCCATCCTGCTGGCCAACCATGGCGCCGTCACAATGGGACAGAGCTTGACGGAGGCGCTGTTCAAGATGGAATCGGTTGAGATGTGCGCTAAAATTTTGTTTACTGCACGTATGCTTGGACGTGTACAGGAGCTGTCTGACGAACAGGTGGACAGGCTGGTGGATGCCCGCTCTTTCTACGGGCTAAAAGGGGCCCACCCGGGCAAGAAGATTATTGAACAACGCCGCAACAAGGAGGAAAAATCATGACGAAAACATATGAACCTCTCCAGTCTGTGCGCTGGGAAAACGACGAACTTATTTTGCTTGATCAAACCAAACTGCCGGAGCAAACTGAATTTCTTACCTTGTCTGATGTAAAACAGGTATGGGAGGCAATCGAGCGACTGAAAGTACGAGGCGCGCCGGCGATTGGCATTACCGCCGCCTATGGCGTATATGTGGCTGTGCGCAGCTTCGCATCTGCGACAGTGGATGAACTGCTTTCAGAAGTGAAAAAACAGGCGGATTACCTTGCTACTTCGCGGCCGACAGCCGTTAATCTGTTCTGGGCGTTGAACCGAATGGTGCGCAGAGCGGAAGAGTCCGCTGCAGCGGGGCAGTCTCCGGCTCAAATCAAGCAGGCATTGCTAAAAGAAGCGCAGGAGATACAGGCGGAAGACGAAAGGGTCTGCCGTGCGATTGGGGAGCATGCATTGACACTGTTTTCGGACGGAATGGGAGTACTGACACATTGCAATGCCGGTGGACTTGCCACCGCCAAGTACGGAACGGCGACAGCTCCGATGTATCTCGCGCATGAAAAGGGATGGAATATTAAAGTGTTTGCCGATGAAACCCGCCCGGTGCTTCAAGGAGCGCGCTTGACCGCGTATGAGCTGCAGCAGGCAGGCATCGATGTCACGCTCATCTGTGACAATATGGCGGCGAAAGTCATGTCGAACGGCTGGGTGCAGGCAGTTATCGTCGGTACGGACCGTGTGGCGGCAAACGGTGACGTTGCCAATAAGATTGGCACGTACGGTCTGGCCGTGCTGGCACGGGCGCATAATATTCCGTTCTACGTCGCAGCTCCGCTGTCTTCAATTGATCTTACGACACCAACCGGTAAAGAAATCCCGATCGAAGAGCGCGAAGCGGAGGAGGTTACCCGGGGGTTCGGCCGTCAGGTGGCACCGAACGATATCAAGGTGTACAATCCGGCTTTTGATGTGACCCCGAACGAGTACGTAACAGCCATTATTACGGAAAAAGGCATTGTGCGCGCGCCGTATAGGGAGAATCTGCAGGCGTTATTTGAGAAATAAACGGCAGGAACCGTGTAGAAACTTCTATGCGGTTCTTTTTTGTTGACATTTCGTTGATATCATCGGCTGGAATACGTGGAAAAGTATAGGTGCTGATATATAATGTAAATAGACGACAGATACAGGAGACTAATATGATTCATTTGATTATACTGAAAACCATATAGGCCCGGGTATGTGGTTTGCGAAAAACAAAAAGAAATATTGCGTAAAGCAAGATATAAATTTCACATGTTATATTATCTGACTCAAAATAAACAATACATTGCTCTTTATATTATAATGCAAAAAAGTTGACGTATAGGGGGATGGAAAGATGAAAACAGAACCATTGCCTGGGTGGGCCGCTGCCTATGTTGCCATCCTCAGCTTCATTATCCTGTATGTGCTGAAAGTGATGACGGGACTGAAGGGGACACCGGGGGAAGAGATTACCGGACTGGATTTGAGCGAGCACGGAGCATACGGATATCCAGAGCATCTGGAATCGGCAGAAAATCCGGCGTTTGCGGTAGAAAAAACCGATATGAAAGTTGTCTCGAGGTAACGCTATGAGTACGTTGGAAGATGTAAAGCGCAGTGTGGAAGAAGAGGCTGTCAAATTGGCAGGTTCTTCTCTTCCTGTCTTTGAGAAGTACCGGATGCTGAATCTTCTGCACGACAGATTATGCCGCGAAGCGGTGCAGCGTGCGGAAGAGTGGATGGTAGCTCAGGGCTTCGGAACTCCCCGGGAGCCGTACTGCTGGTTTGAACTCGGCAGCGGAGGGCGTGGAGAGCGAACCATCGGCAATGACCAAGATCACGGATTGATGTACGGTGATATGGACGTTACGCAGCCTGAATTAATGCATACTTCTTCGCATCAGGAATATTTCGCTTTGTTCAGTCAGCGCATCTCCTACGAATTAGAACAGGCGGGATATCCGCTTTGCTCAGGAAACGTAATGGCATCTAACAGGCGCTGGCGTCACGATATGGCAGAGTGGCAGCAGACCATCCTTTCCTGGATAGAAAGCCAAGGCATTGATGAGATACGGTATCTGCTCATGCTTTCGGATATGCGTGCCATATATGGCGATCGTATGCTTTGTTACCGCTTGAAAGCCTGGATGCATCGACGCCTGTATGAAAACAAAAAGCTGCAGCATCGCTTCGCACAGCATTCTCTTTTGCATGACATTCCGCTCGGGCTGTTTCGCAATCTCCGCTACGAGCGGTGGGGTGAGCACGCAGGAGAGTATGATTTAAAGGAAGGCGGCTATTATCAACTGGTGAATACGGTTCGTATCCTGGCTATCGCCCATCATATCGAAGCCACAGAAACGAAGGAACGGTTAAGCGAGCTGTACCGCAGCGGTGTACTCTCCGTATCGGATTACGAACGATGGCTCGATGCGCTGGCCTGTATGCTGAATGTTCGATTGCAGCATCATGTCAGGCTCCATGAGGAAGGGAAGGCGCAGCATAACTATATAGATGCAAGAAATTGGGGGCGTGAGAGGCTGAAAGAGTGGAAAGATATACTAAGCTTCTTGAAGCGTCAGCAAAAACGATTGAGGCAGATAGTGTAGTAAGTAGTAAGGCAAGAAAAATGAGAGAAGAAAGAAGGATTTTCACAGAAAACCACCATGGCATCTCAGCCGCACCCCCGACATGAAAATTGTGGGAAGGGCGGCTGACTTTTGTGGTACGAAGGAAAAG
>Ga0310836_100397_pt1 | contig 37579 bp, 47 predicted proteins | sample SM_ome_4_FD_201310 | JGI IMG/M metagenome (GOLD analysis project Ga0310836, IMG submission 201310) | Sorghum-adapted microbial communities enriched on stacked mutant (SM) sorghum from Joint BioEnergy Institute, Emeryville, California... ... | reverse complement strand
AGCGATGAAATCTATCTCGGTATCAAGGATTACAAAAAATTTAAACTAAAAGACGTAGAATACATCGGCCTCCAGATCGGTTCGGATTCTGTAATACTGATGGAAAACTACTTTAAGTAAGATTGATCTTCTTCATTGTGCAAGATTCACAAATACTATATAATTAAGACAATCAAATACGGAGAGCGGAAGCACCGCCTAACCTGATATGTTCAGGTTGGTGGTGCTTTTCTATTTAAAAGGAGGAAACCATGAGCATATCCATTCAAAAACCAATCATTTTGGGGAACTTCCTTCATGGTAACGGGGAGATGGCCTGGGGTTGGTGGTTATTTGAACATGCACAGTTGGCTATAGTCGGGGACCAGTATCGTTCACCTCGAAAAAAAATAGTATCTGGTATTGCTGAGTTGCTAAACGAACGGGATCCGAACTGTGTTTACATGATCTCGACTGAAAAGCCGTCTTGTGGAGAGCAGCTGATGTTTGATGCAATTTCCTGGGTAGAAGATTACCCGGATCCTCCGGAGGAATATTCTGACCGTCAAACCTTTATAAATAACCGCAATTTCTTTAATAGTTCATACTTTAATCTGTATGCCCAAAAATTAGGCATTGCAAGAAGCCAGCTTCTCCCACCCATTCGGTTTAGGCCGCATGTGGAAGGGCCATTAAATGGATACAAACGTGCAATCAATAGTTTGGAGGGTAATATACCATATAAAGAAGACCTTTTAAATGCGATTAACCAACTATCGCAAGTGCCGTGGGTGCATACAAGGGATCGGGGTCGAGTCTTTTATATAGAATCAAGCAAAGACATATACGAACAAGCACTGTCTTTCCTTACAGGAGTATGGTCTTTTTGGGCTTATACCTGCCAAACCGAGATGCCACAGCAGATGCTTCTCATCGTAGAAATTCCAAAAGATCTGCTTCGTTTCGGTGTTGATCCCGTAGTCGAGAAAACAGTTCTTCAAGCCCTGAAGATTCTGCAATATGTATCGATTGTTACAACGACGACCTTGATACTGTCCTCGGATATGCTGTATCCGGCGCCTGAACTGCAATTCAGATACAAACTTATTTTGCAGACGCATGACTCGGATCTCGATTTCACCAATCCAAAGGTTAGACAATTCATAGATCCGGCCGTCCTAGAGGAATGGGAACGTGGAAATCCGAATGCCGGCATATGGATGGATGATGCTGCGTCCGATCCTCATAACGCAAGGATATCCATCAGGGTTGGGGAAAAGCAGCCATACATCTGGGAAGATTATGAAATCGAACAATGACCTTTATTCCATAGATTCTTCTTGTATGATATAATACCTCCATACCGTGTTATTCGTTTCACTTCTTTCATTTCTAGTCACGCGACTAGATCAATTCTGACCACGATTGCGCTCTTAAGGTGACTAAGTCTGGATAACAGACAACGCCTCCTTAAGGGCTATTTTTTTTCAAGGAGGATTACCATGGAAAATCAGTCTCTATTTCAGGAGTTTTGTCGTGTAATGGGCATGAAGAATGAGTCCGCGGAGCTTTCTTTTCGTCTTCCGGCAGTACACGAAGGTGTTCTTCACTTTCGGGCTTTCTGCCTTGCTGAAATGCTTATCAAGAAAGTAAACCTTGATCCAATTACGTGGGCTGAAGTAAAGAAAGTCGTTACCTACGAAGACAACAAAATACTCGCACTCATTCAGTTCAATTCTTGTCTTAATGCGTTTCCGTTGGAAATTCCGATTACGGCTCTGACGGGTACGAAAACACAAGTCGAAAGGACCATTGCTAGAATTCTTAAGGATTTGCCAGAGCGAATTCGTGTATGGTTGAAAGTCACCAAGTATGGATTCAAGCAAGTCACAGTCCGTGAATTGTCTATGAAAATGACCAAAAGTTTCAATCGCAGCTGACAATAGGCTGCGTTTTTTATTTACTCGGTCAAGGAGGGTAGGCGTATGTTTACATGTAAAAATCCGGAGAGTTGCCGGAAAGAAATGCTTCGCCGAGCCGCGATTCAAGCCAGATTCCATTCCAGGAACGAGGAAATTCTGAAGGCCGCACAAAAAAACAAAGCCACCAGTTTGCGAATGAAGGAAAATTCACATGCCTCCCAAAGAGAGCTATTTCGAATGTATTCTCGGAGGGAAATTGTCGAAGCTTTCTTCAATGGTAAACTTATATACTCTTCCTACAACAAAATGTATGGGGAGTATCGGTTTGTCGTTAAACATAACATTAAGTCATCCGAAACTTATGAGCGCCCTGTCCATCTGGTAGTGGCAGCACATAAGTCTAACCTGTTCGATTGGACCGTCATCACGGTAATTGACCCATCCGCACGCAAGTGGAAATGGGACGATAAATATGAAACCCAGATTTGCTTTTGCGATCGCGAGATCAAAATGGATGATGAAACTCAATAATATGTATAATGGACTTAACGAAATCCGAGAGGGTGAAGTGTATGTTCCGGTCGGACTCGTTAAGCGAGGAGGTAATCTCAATGCTGAGAATTAAGGCGTCCATGTACGCCAACGGTGATGTGTCCCAATACGTCAAAGATTTGATCCAGAAAGATCGCAGACCGATCCCTGACATTGAAGCATATTGTGCCTCCTGCCACACCTCGACCAAGATGAAAGCTGTCAGTGCCGATGAGGTGTTTTACGTTAAGGACCAAGCCGTCAATGTTAGGGAAGTTCCCAAATATCAATGCACCCAGTGCGGATGCGTTACAACAAACGTAAAACTCGCCGCTGCAATTGAAGAGGCTTTGGAAGTCCGGCCTTCTCTTTTGAAATCCGGAACAAGCCTCTCGTTTGAATCGCTGGTGTAAAAATCAAAAGTGTGAATCGCCACGAAGTAGCTTTCGTGGCGATTCTTATTCATCTAATTAAGGAATAATTAAGTATGGAAAAGGCTGTACTCATTCAATAAATTGTTGATTGGTCTGCTATCAAAATCAACAAACTTAAAAAGCTGAAGAGATCCCCAAAATATAAACCTTCCTTAGGGGAAGTTTGGACAGTGGATTTGGGATAAAATTTCCCCGGTGAAATGAGCGGTATTATGTCATGTGTCATTATTCAGGATGTAGATACCGTATCTACCGTTGGATCTGTTGTGGTTTTGCCGATAAGAAAAATAAAAATATAAACAAAGAGTATGTGAATTGTTTTGAATTAGCTGACAATGATGCAATACTGCTTGGTAACTATTACATCACAGGTATTGTTGTTCCTCACCAAATTCGTACGATATCGAGATTCGCGTGGGCAAAAAAATCGGATCATTATCCAAAATTGGAATGAATCAAAGCTTCCCTTAAGCTCTTGTTTAATATATAACATTTGAAATTTCAAACAACCGACTACACTCGAGTTTTCTATTCAGCTTTTTGCCTGGACCTGCGGGTTCAGGCATTTTTTTTGTGGAATGATTCCGCTATGGTAAGATATATATTACTCCAGCAATCTTTAATTTAAACGTCAACTTTTTGGGTGCTGCGTATCGTGTGTTCAAAGGATTAAAGTTTGCCATAACACCTTTCAAGGATATATTGTTAAATCAAAGGTTAACTACCTACGGGGTGAGAGTTATGACCCATCGCAACGAGATGGCACCGACTACCCGCGGTCTCGCGCCCATCGATGCCGCGGTCTTAATGAAAAAATACATTGTCCTTCTGGCCATGATTAACTATGGAAATACTGAACAAAAGCAATTTGCAAGGGCGAAAATTCGTGAACTCGATAAGACCATTCATCTCCACCTGAATGCAACAGCTTTTGATGTAGCACAACGAAATTTGGCCTTCACGGAGGAAGAGATGGATGCGATCAACCAAGCCATTGTCTAAGGCCAACCACCAAAATGTATATCTTGTTACATTGATCATTGTTGCACTGATTGCGACTGGGTGGACACTGTCCAACACCTTTCATTTTTTAACTGCAGAAGAGAAGACCTGGAGCGTCAAAACACCATTGATGTTAAGCCTAATTGTTCTCTATGCCAGTAGCTACGGCATCTTTCTCATCATATATTCCAAGTGGGCGGAAAAGACAAAGGAGAAGCTTTTTTACCTGATTCTAAAAGATGCCCGTGTCGTCTTTGTCAAGTTTAATCGGTACTTCATCAACAAAGAGCTTGTACGTCAATTAGGTTACAAGCCATCATCCTTCACCAAACTATCGCAAAAGGACTTATGTCATGCGGTAGACCTTGCCAGACATGCGAAAAAAGAATTCCACTGATCCCGACATACATGATATAATGGAATTAACCAAATACCGTTCGTGTGGAAGCACCACCAATCGTTTCAGACGAGGGTGGTGCTTCTTTTCATATTCATCCAGAACAGGCCGTGCGACCAATCAAGTTACAATGGAGGGATAATCATGCGATGGGCGAGATACGGACCAGACAAGAAGCAAATCTCAGCGTTGCAGTACAATCAATCCAAACATGGAGAAGTGTATTGTCGTTTCTGTAATGGCAAAATGATCTACGTTGGTGGAGGAGGTAGAGCGCCTCATTTCCGAGTAGCAGATCGCAAATCCCACACATGCAAGTATTTTGGAAATGATATAGAAGAATTGGTGGCAACCTGCTCGAATGCCGTAAAACTTAATCGTCAAATTAACGAAAGTCCGTTATTTACACTGCAACTCGACCCTCTTATTAATCCGGTCGAAGATCAGCCGGCATCTGGCGATTATGTTCCGCAAGAACTATCTGTCGCAGCGTTTTACATGAAAGGCTCAGACAAAGAAAAATCCGTTTTCAAATTCATACATGACCTTCATGACAAGTATTTAAAAAACGAATACGAGAACGTATTGCGCTTTCGATTCATCGTCAATGAAGCTGGCCAAAAGAAGCGTGTGAAAGCCGAAGACCTGATACCATCCTACAAGCAGGTTCTTCGCCTGGTGTCATCTAACAAACTGGGGGAAAGAAAAAGATTTGTTGTCGGCTCGATTCTATCTGCAAAAGAAACACCGAGGAAAAATATTGAAGTTACATTACGCGGAGAAAAAATACCGGAAGGATATTATATCAACCATAAAGTCATCTTTATGAACCATGCACTTCAACAATTGAACCTGCAGTTATCCGACTTCTATCGCGGCAGATCAATTGTCGTGTATGGAAAGCTGAAGCTTTCCGATACGAAACGAGAAATTGTCTCTTTCGTCAGTCAAAAAGAAGACTTCGATTTTGTCCGTTATACCAGTTTGGATGGAGACTGGCTTGACTCTCAGGAGAAAAAAAAGATAGACGACTTTTTCTATATGCGAAACCTTGCACATGTTGTGCCAGGTGACAAGCTCGCAAAACATTTTTTTGAATTTGAAGGCCGAGTGCACATGCCCGACTGGATTGTTTTTCTACGGGATAAAACCCTTGTAGTCGATTACACAAACTCTCCAAATGATTACTTAAGCGGGCGCCTTGAACTGAGACGTGATTATTTTATCAATCACACACCCTACATCTATCTTTCAATCTTCAAAGAAGACTTGGAAGACAACTACAAAGGGCTCAAGCAAAAACTACATGAGATCCAACCAGGACTTCAGCTCAATTTCTTTGAATTCTAAAAAACAGGAGGATAACGTAACCTATGACCAACGACTCGAATCAAACCAGGCAGATTTCAATCGGCGCACAAATTCGGGAAAGAAGAAATGCAAAAAATTATTCGCAACAACAGCTAGCATGGAAGATCGGGGTCGACAAAACAACAATATCTGCTTGGGAGAGAGATGTCCGATTTCCGAATGAGGATAATCTACTTCATTTATCGACAGTGCTTGGTCTTTCCTTTCATAATCTTTACATGAAAGCCGACGACCGGAAGATGGTGGGGTAAACCGGCATGCGAGTCGTAGGCAAAAGACTTAAAAGCGCCATCCTGATTGATGAAAGTAACGCACTACACCAGTTGCACGAAATCGGAGTGGGGGGATTCCGGTCATGGATTAAATTTTACGAGGCGATCGAGACCCATTTGAAACGGCTGTACGGTCAAAAAATGTCCACCGATTATAACTTTTACGGCACTCTCCCTCCTAAAGGAGCTGCGGATGAAAACAAATTTAACAGCAGATATCGATTCTTCGAAGCACTTCATCATGATGGCATCAACGTTTTCCGCGGCGAATGTTATGTGCAGGAAGATGGCTATACAGAAAAAGGTCTCGATATATTAATCGGATTGGACATTTACGAGTATTCCGTCTACAAATATGAATACATTGTTGTCTTTTCAGGAGATGCAGATTTTGTGCCGGCCATTGAACGGGCCAAAAAAAACGGATCGACCGTCATTGCTGTTCTCGGCCGAAACAAATCCGCATACCATTTGAGAAACACGGTTGACATCGTTCTTGACCTTGAGGATATCATCGAGAGTATGGATCAGAATGCCATTATACCAGCACGTTCTACATCTCGGGTATAAGTGTTCGAAAAAGTAAGATTTATCCTGATGACATTAAAATGAGCAAACGACCAACACGCTTCAGCACTTTCTTCACAAATACACGGATATTTCATTATGGGAAATTTTACCCTTTTAATAAGTGCATGATATAATGATGCCATTATCGAAAAATGTAGGGAAGAAAGGACCATATGACGATTACAAGTTACGATATTGGAATTTGGATCTTCCGGATGATTGCGATCATCGCTTGTATTTCGATTGTCTATTCATACATTGACTATAAAAAAAATATGGCCAAGGCAAATCGTGCACGACAACAGCATTCTAAAAGACTGCCAAATGCGGCTCCTACCACCCATGATCCCATCCCGCTTTCAGGTGAAAAAAAACTCGAAATGCTACTTCAACAGGGCTTTTGCATCGGCTTGGATGTAGGGGTGGTCTCCAAATATCCGCAGCTATTACAACGAAAAACACCTGATAGAATCTTGATTACGGAAGAAGTGTCGAACTCCCAAAAAAGCAGCAAGGTGGTAGGAATTCAGCAATATCACAATATAGATTCAATGCAAACATTCAAGACGGTGAAGGTGAAGGAATCCTTTGTCGAAAGGATCGGCCTTGATCCAGCAAGTATGACCGATCGTGCGATAGGGTCATATCTTTACGCAGAAAAAACCGATCTGATACAGGTTGTCTTTATTTCCCTGGATCCAAATGCCGTAAAACGAGCAGCAAAGATTGGACTTCGGGCTGAGCTCGTCTGATTAATAAATGAAACGCACACCTATGTTAAAGGTTGTGCGTTTTTTTTTAAGGAACCCGCTTCTTTAGTGATTCAACTTTTGGCGTTGCCCTCTTAATCAATAAAGAGCGTCCTTTCAAGTCCGATAACACAACTATCACATTTGATAGTTGAAGGATATTCTTTGGTGTTAGCGTCCTTTCAGGTGCGATACACTGTGTATTCGCAATTTGTCCTTTCAGGTACGATACTTCACTTTGGCAAAGGCAGGCGCACGAAGGTACTTAGCGTCCTTTCAGGTACGATACTTAAAAAACGAAGGTCTCTAAAGCAACAACGTCCTTTCAGGTACGATATTTGAATGGTTGGATGCGTCCTTTCAACCCCGATACCGTAATAATCCGGTTTACCTCACAACAAGGTCATTATCCACGAAAGCCGGGACCACTACAATGCGATAACGTTTTGCCCCAAGATGTTGCATAAGTCTAATTGCACAAGCGTGGCTCGGACGGATTACCAGGGGATTGGTTTTAAATGTTGTGACAACCTTCCCTTCGTATTCTTTCAATAATTCAATGAAGTAGAGATTACCATCCGCAGAAATATTTTTATCCCTGACATACAGGGGGAGGCGTGTTTCAAGAAAGTCGATCATGCGTTTGGAATCGCCGCGACTGAATCGTTCCGCAGCTTTTACCAGTAGCGTGAGGCTTTCAAACGACATTCCGGGCTGATATGCCCATGATGACCGCACATCTCCGTCCGTTGCCAAGCCTAAAATTAACCATCGCGTAAGTTCCGACAAATCCATTACAGCACATCCCTTCAAAAACTGAACGCATCGCACCAGGCAGCTGGTGGATGCGTACTTCGCAGGACACTATTTGATTAATTTCATTATACGATGATCCGCATTGTTCCACTGCCAAATTGCCCTAATAATCTTCGACATGATACATTTTCTACAGTGCAAACCATCAAAGGGGGCATACAAATTGATCCTTCTAATTGCAAAACGTCTAATTTCTTCTCTTCTGATTTCCTCCTTTATACTGATTTTGAGCAGTTGTAGCCTGACGGAGCTCTCCTCATCCACAACGGCAACCGGTTCGACTGCAACGCAAAATAAGACTAATCCCGCACCTGAAGGTGCAGATTCTCCTACGACGCATCAAAACGGTGAGCTTCAGGTCATCTTTTTGGATGTCGGCCAAGGGAACGCGCAGCTTATCCTCACACCCAATGGAAAGACCATGCTTATCGACGGTGGTAACAATGGTCAAGAGGATAATATGTTTGCATACCTGAAACAATATAAAATTCAAAAGATTGACGTGTTGGTTGGAAGCCATCCCGATGCCGATCATATTGGGACCTTTCCGGAGATTATAGACGCCTACGAGATTGAACGTATTTATATGCCCAAGATCACGAGTAATACGAAAACCTTCGAAGCTCTGTTGCTATCCATTCAGCGGAAAGGACTCAAAGTGAATACTGCGAAGGCAGGCATCACGATTCCGCTTGATGATGACCTGACCGTTCAATTGTTGGGACCAGTAAACAAGTATGAAGAATCCAATGAAATGAGTGCTGTTGTGAAGCTGATCTATGGAAACACCTCATTCCTGTTCCCCGGAGATGCCGAATATAATAGCGAAATGGATCTGATAAAGAGTGGTGCGGATCTTTCTGCAGATGTGTTAGCGGTTGGTCACCACGGATCAAATTCCAGCAGCAATATGAAATTCATCGAGAAAGTACATCCGGAGTACGCGGTAATTCAAGTCGGCGCGGAAAATAAGTATGGACATCCGACCGAAAAGACACTTCAAAAATTGGAAAAGATTAATGCCAAAATTCTTCGGACAGACCAGAACGGCAACATTACATTTAAGTCGAACGGGCATTCGATCGAGGTAACGACTGAAAAATAAAAAGGCAAGAAGAGGTGTAATAATTTGAACGTCAGAGGGATTATCGACCGGTTTGAGGGAGATTTTGTAGTTATTGAAGTGGGACGAAGAACAATGGATATACCGCGCAGCCAGGTTGCGGCAGGCGCAAAAGTAGGCGATGTCGTCGAGATGATAGACGGGACTTGGGTACCTAACATTGAGGAAACAAAAGCCCGAAAAGAAAGAATCACCAAACTCGCGGCTGACGTATGGGCAGACGATTAAGAGTTACAATTGAGCGATAGGGTGGATTGTTGTATAATCATTTCAACTGAATAATTCGAAACGCGAAGCACGCGGATAACTCGAACCACGAGAGTTTTCCGCGTTTTTCTTTTTTTTGGTGAAGGGGTGCAGTATGCGAAAAGGAAGCAAAATTCTGTACATTGCATTGGGCATGTTGTTACTTATTCTGATGGATTTGCAATTCATTGTTCCTGCAGTTTACCTGACTGTTGGATTTATTCTGTACCTGTTTTTCTTGCTCTGGGCCAAAGCAAAAAATCTTGATGACAAATTTACAGGTTGGTATTACGTGCTAAACAGTGCAAGAGGCATGCTGTATTTCCTCTTGAGCGGATCCTTCATATGGGCGCCAGTTCTGTTGCCCTTTGTATTGGAACGATTTGAGATGGTAAAGCGAAATCGAATTGTCGTATGGATGCAATATATCAAGAATCCGCTTAAGATCCACCAAGATTGGTTCAAGCGTTTTTACCAATAGATACAGGAGAGTGTCATTATGTTGCTTTTGGAACTCTTTGCTGGCGTAACCGGGCAGATTATCAAACTCGCTTTCATTGCACCGATTGCGGTGATTATGTGGTGGTTGTCCCGACAGCTCTATACAAAGAGAAAGCGCAAGGCTTATAAGGATCTATCGTTCATCTCGCTTGGATTTCTCATTTTTATTTCTATTGGCTTTATCTTTACGATTGTTGCTGAATGGGTAAATTTTGAAACCCAATGGCTGATAAATTCGATCAACGCTGCCTTCAATTCGGCATGGATATTGTTTCTGTCCGGCTTCCATCGAATTCGCCATGAGGTTGGTTTGAAAACCTATCTAGCATTCTATATCCCTGCCTTGCTAACCATGATAGTGGGATTTAGTTCAATCACAGTCAGCTGTGTGATCGCAATAATCTTTTCTCTGATCCTTACATTCTTTCAAAAAATCAATATCGGCCATGAAAGGAATGCCTGGATAGCGGGTGGCATCTTCAGTTTTACGATGGTTTGCATGATCATGGCGGATCTCATCCCCAGCACTGCAGGAGCTGCATACCTGGCAAGCGCTTTTGTCTTGCCGGCGGCCTATACTGTGCTCCTCCTTTCTCTGATGGACCATTCGCTTCTTATCATGCAAAGCTCGTACGTTTCGGCGATCACCGATCCCTTGACGGGATTATTTAATCGTCGATACTTTACGACATACATTACGAAATGTATAGAGCGAAACATTCCAGTTCACGTCATCTTTTTTGATATTGATAACTTTAAAAAACTTAACGACACACAAGGCCACAAAAAGGGCGATGAAATTCTCAAGCAGGTGGCATCCATCATTATGGAAGAAATTGAAGGCATCGGAATCGCCGGACGTTACGGCGGGGAAGAGATGGTAGCCCTAGTACAAAATGTGGATGTCGATATGTCGGAACTGACAGAGCGTATTAGAAGTCGAATCGAACAAGAGTCAATCGTCACCTCAAGCATCGGTTACCGGATCTTTGAAACGGGATTGGCCCCAGAAGCATTGATCAAGCAGGCAGATGAGGCGATGTACATCGCAAAAACTACCGGCAAAAATAAGGTGGTTCGTTATGGTGCATGAGTCGGCTTGAAAAAGGTATCGGAGCGAATATCCAAGTGATCAAACGACATCCTTTTGCCAAGCACCATTTAAACTTTTAAATTGATATGGAGACAACCTTGTGTGAGGGTTGTCTTTTTGTTATCCGTAGAATAAAATGTGACTATAGTAAATAAGGATTCAATGCACTGAATTTTATACAAATCTGTGCAGATAAGGATTATTATCTGAAAACGGTTTACCAGCCCATTGGGAACGGATCAGACTAATGGCATATTAATCGTGAAAGGGATATTCATATGAAAACCGCAAAACGCTATGTGCATGAGTATCCGGACATTTATAAAGTGGTTGGACTTTCATTCAAACCCGAAGTTCACTCAACCCCATATGAAGATAAAACGAAGATTCGATTTAAAATTGGAGATTGGGAAGAACCCATTAATTTTATCCCCTATTTTAATTACACGGATCAGAAAGCCTCAGAGGTTCATTGAGCGCTCCTTATCAGAAGGGGCGCTTTTGATGTTTAAATCCCGCTTCTCCTGTTAATAATGGAAACAGAGACGCTGTCTCTGAATAGATTAAAGCGTAAGCACATATATTAGACTAACGTGACTTACCAAACAGGAAGGAGCTGGATACAGAATGCGGCCAGATGCCTGGAACGAAAATGAAGATGCACTTCTTGCAGAAACTGTAATTCGCCATATCAGGGAAGGCAGTACGCAACTCAATGCCTTTAAGGAAGCAGCAGAAAAGCTTCAGCGTTCACCTGCTGCCTGCGGTTTCCGTTGGAACAACTTTGTTCGAAAGAAGTACGAAGACGACATCTTGCAAGCAAAACAACAAAGGCAAGGATCCAAGAAAACGAGAAAACGGTGGAATCGCAAAATCCAAATCCAGACTGCAGAGAACAAACGCAGCATCGATCCCGTCATGGCCAGTCTGAACAAGATTTATGATACTTATGTCGAAGTAAAGACGGGGATCGAGCAATTGACCTTGAAGTTGGAACAAACTCAAATCGCATTGAACAAATTGCACGAAGAACATGCGAAATTATCGAACCTTGCCCAGCATGCAAAAACACTGCCTGAAGATGACGAAAACTACAGGACTCTGCTCTCCATTGTGGAACATGCAAACCGTCTGCTCAGGCAATACAACAACGATGATTTCGCACACGAAAAAACTGGATAGGCTACTTCTACTCACATTTCGAACCGACGCTCAGGCTGGCTGGGCAGCCAGCCGTGTTCAGAAATAATACATCCCATGATGAACATTCCGACGCCCTAGTATAACGGAGGCTTTTTTAACCCACTAAGCCGATTAGCGCAAGCTCCCGCTCGGTTCGTACCATAATGTCTTCATTTCGAAAGGTGGTCACGAACCAGGATACCGGATTTTCAATTTGATTTTTTGCCAGTCTTCTGGCGAATTTCTCAATAGTTCTAGGAATCGCCATGTAGTGATACTGCTGAATGGCGTCTTTCACCTGAGGGTACAACTCTCTTACAAGGCATGCAGGGAGCTGGTAGGCAAGACACGCATCGAGGAAGTCGGATTGTTTGTAAGACAGCACCCCGGTGCCCTGATCCTTAATCATTTCAGCATAAACATCTGCATAGCGTGCGTATTTTTGGGATTCATTCGCGCGCGCGCGTTTGATGTATTCTTCATCATCTTCTTTTTTCTCTGTAGAAGAATATACACCAAAAGAATCTTGATTATTAAAAACAGATTTATAGGGTGCATCTTGTGCGCATGCTGAATCGTTAAGGGATGCATGCTGTGCATTTGATGCATACTGTGCATCTGAATTCATCTTAAAGTCGCTAGGATTGGACAACAGCACATACCGATTTGAAGTTTGCTTCCGAACACCGTCGCCGGCATTCTTATAGCGGGGGTATTTTTCAATCATGTTCCGAGATTCGAGGTCTTTGACAACATACTGTGCTTTCCGTTTGCACATCCCTCCGGCAGTTGCCAAAGTCTCGTAATCCGGGAATACGTCGCCGTACTCTTCTTGATAAACCTTCAGGACGATGAGAATCATCTTTTCAAAAGTTTTGAGCCCGGAGTTGCTGAGAATAGACTTGATGCCGCGGAAGAGGTCCTTTTCACAATTGCAGATGTGATTTGGCATGAAAAACGCCTCCTGTGTAAGGTTTTTCATGCCGGCTGCCCTTGAATTGCCCACCATTGTTTCGTATAATAAGGGCACCGGCTCGGTTAGGGTCGTTTTTGGACGACCTTAACACGCCCCCAGGATGACTGTTTTTTAGCGGAAAACAGTATCCTGTGGAACAGCATTGCTGGATAGAGTTAGCGGCTCTATGCAGCGGTGTAGGGTTCCTTTTTAAGTCGATCGGCCGAAAGGCCACGCCCCCTAGCGGAGGGGGCATTTCTCTTTTTCTGCAATAATATAATGCGATGTGGCATATACTGCTATCTATGTCTACCGCCATTGTAGTTGGTAGGCATTTTTAGCGTCAAGGTATCGTACCTGAAAGGACGGCCGCTGAAATAACGTGGTTGAAAGGACAAAATATCGGGGGCGAAAGGACGTACTGTCGTACTTGAAAGGACAATATGTTGGGGTTGAAAGGACTTTAAATTTTCCAAAAAAATTTTTTTGTCGATATTTGAATTTAATCGTAGTGTCGGGGTTGAAAGGACATAATATCGTACCTGAAAGGACGACCTAGCCCAATGTCCTTTCAGGTACGATACCTATGGTTCTTTCAAGTGCGATACCTTATGACTGGTATTCCAAATCCCGTTTGTCCTTTCAAGTACGACATTTTGGACCAAGTGAAGGACGATGAATATGGCCTCCATACAGGCATGACAAGTCATCGATCAGCTTGAAACCTTCGATTGTCCTTTCGGGTCCGATACCTGTCAACCCCCAACCCCCAACCCTCTACTTGTTTGTAATCCTCGCTTTCATTACCTGGTCAAACAACACATTAAAAGCCTATCACACTTATCTGTCCTTTCAAGTCCGATACCACATAATGCGTCAAATGAGGGTTATGTGTCCTTTCAAGTCCGATACTTGGTGAACAGATTTGACTGATAAGCATTTGTCCTTTCAGGTACGATACTGCACACATTGTGAGCCGCAGCATAGGATACGCTGAATCAATAGCGTCCGGATAAGAGAATGTAGACACGATAAAATGAATATTCAAGAAAAAGATTCTGTGATAATCTATTAGTATAAATATACAAGCGGCGTTGGGAAGATCAGAAAGGGGCTGTTATTGTGTCACGGAAAAAAATAAATATAGAAAATTGGGTGGACAAAATAACAGCATTAGATCTGCCTATTGATGATCCGCGTGTGCAGGAATTGATTACAAAAGCGGCTGACCAACTTAAAACCAAGTCAAAGGAAGAGGCCCAGCGGCATATACGTGATGAAGGCCAAATGGAGCTTGAACTTCATAAAAAGCTGGCTTTGGAAGACCTTTCAGAAGAAGAAAAAATTGAAATTAATAAATCCATCTTTAAACATCAGGTTAGACAAAAAATCTGGGAGTTGTCACAAGAGATCCGAAGAAAAACCTATTACGGAAAACCATCACATCCGTATGGACACATCTTTTCAGAAAGTGCCATCAGTTCGATATCTTCGAAACGCTCAAAAGATACACGGGTTGGAACAGGGGACACCTTGGTCCGCGACAACAAGCGGACGAAAATTTATCACCCCGCCAAGAAAGAGCTTACCCTTGCGGATGCCAAAGTACTGATCGGCATTCATAAACTTTGGGAAGAAAGCGGGAGACAAAAGGAGTTCGAGTTCACGATTTACTCCTTGGCCAAAGCAATAAACCGCGATCCTGGTGGAAAAACGTACAGCGATATCTGGAATTCGCTGGAGGTCTTACAGGACAGCAAATTTGAATTTATCTATTATCATGACAAAGGAAAGATTGAATCCCTTGACCGCATCAATATCCTGCAAGCGATTGGCCGGCGCGACCGAAACGGAACGCTGAAAGTCATGTTCTCCGACCCGGTCTATCGTACACTGGAATCAGGATCCATTGCTTATCTCAGTTTGGCCATACTTGAGGATTTGAAAACCAATACGGCACAAAACCTGTATTTATTCCTGCCTGCACAAGTCGCACAAGGGATTACAAGGTGGCCACTGGATGAAATCGCACTTCTTATGGGAATCAAGGCTAACCGTCCAAAAAAGATCAGAGAGATTGTTGAAGAAGCATGCGAAAACATGATGGAAATCTCATTGTTGGACGGATACACCCTTCATGAAGATGAAACCGGGGCGGTGTTTCTTGAAGTAAAGCCCTCCGAGTTGCTTCTCATATCGGTGAATCGAAAAGTACAACATGCACAACAATTAGCGCTGCCATTCTAAAGGCAGCGTTTTTGTCTCTTATTGAAAAAATGTGGAATCAGATGATAAAATGAATTTAACTGAATACCATGATATGCGAAGCACGCATCTATTCCTTATGGGTAGATGCGTGCTTTTTAGCTTATTTGGATTTGAATAAATTGAATAAGAAATGAAAAAGGAATGATTCCAGAGATTAAACTTTCAACACATTCTGTTATTTAAAGAGCTCGAAAGAACCTTTTAGCACAAAAAATCGTAAAACTACATGTTAAGAATATCATCCATCCGGTGGAGGAATAAAAATTTGAAAATAAAAGTGATGCTGCAAACCATTGGGATTGTTTTGATTAAATTTATAGCGGCATTCTTTGCCGGTATGGGCTTAAACCAGTTCAAGATTTGGTTAGGGTATGAACCTTGGTCATACAATTTTACCCTTATCTATGGCATCTTAGTGATTTTCCTTTGTTACGATATTCCGCAATTTATTGCAAGAGGCGTGGCGCTGAGAAAGGTTCGTCGCTATTTCCCGATCACTAATGATGTTCTTCATGCAAATCGGGGCTACTTTCTTGAGCTCATCGCAGAAGAAATTCAATATTTGGAGCAGGCAGTTGAAGAAACGCGGCTGCGAGGGTTGGTGAGGGACCATCAGCATTATCAAAAAAGTCTTCAGACGATGAAGGAGATTCAATCCCAGCTGATCCAGCATCGGGATTTGCGAGTGGAAGAACTCTGTGTGCTTAACCAGGTGTTCGATTTTTACTATCTATTGAAAAAGATGGAGTAGTCCAACGTCGTCTTTGTCCTTAATGGAAACAAAAAAAGAAGTTTACCATTTACCTCTCGCAAAATTCGCGTCCAATGGACAATGTTGGTAAACTGACCCTACCGATCAGTAATTTACTACGGTGGGGACAAATCATGACAAAGATCCATTCAGGTCAACGGCATGACCACATCCTGTTCAATCAACTGGTTAACGATTACTCCCAAATGCTTTATCGACTGGCACGTAAATATCACCGAGATCGCCTGGATCAAGAAGATTTTGTCCAGGAAGTCTTTCTTCGGGTTTTCCTGAATTTAAACCATCTTGATGTTACCAATAATTTTCCGGGCTGGATTTATCGTGTAGGCAAGAACCTTTGCGTGGATATGATAAGGTCAAGAAACAACCGGATGAAACTCACGCTATCGATGGCCGAAGATCCAGATCGCATCATTAATCAAAAAGCATCACCTGCTCATACGCCTGAACAGCAATTGCTGGAATCGGAGCGAAACGAGTGGCTCATGGGAATGATCAACAGTCTCCCGTACAAGTGGAGGTCAATCCTTTACCAACGTTACATCCTCGGGATGACGATGCAGGAGATCAGTCATTCACATCACATTCCCGTCAACACTGTGAAAACACGCATACATCGGGCTTTGTTACATTTGAGACGCCGATACGGTGATCGGGATTGATGTCAATGACACTTTTCCACTCAAGGAGGAATGCATCCATGCGGAGTACGTATAACGCGGAATGGATTGTACATCCGGAACAGACCACTATCGTAGGTTTGAATTTGGGAGCGGAATATTGTGCAGAACATGAAAATGGTATCGCGGGAATCCATTCCGCTTTCGGCGTGACGTACGATGATCATGTTTACGGTATTGATAAAAGAAGAGTACGGAAAGTGCCGGAGCACCTTGAATTCGGGATGTTACTGATACCAGCTCCGGAACCGAGAAAAAACGAACTCCGCAAAGCAGCTTACCTGATCCTGCGCAATCCTTGGGCGGCTCAAATTTCAGACTATCGTTCGTTGCCAAGAGAACTTACTTTATACGGCGATCAGACGATCATGTGTGCATGGGATGAAAGTCATTTCGGAATCCTGGCGACGGGTGACGATATCGAAAAGCTGAAAGAATTATATCAGGCGTTGTCTGAAAAGGACGCCGTGATAGGGATAGGCAAGCAACTCAATCCTTTCCACCGGGCTGGACTTGTCATTGCGATCATCTCACGACTCCCGAAAGAGACGGCCGAAAAGATGTACCAGGAGGACAAGGATTATCATGAATTACTCCTCGCGGTTGAAGCGACGGGGATCGAAGCGTATCTTAGGGCGGCCGGTAAACGGTACTGGGGGCTAACTCCCACGTGGGCGGACAAGGAAAAGAGGAAAATCCTATTCTGGCTTAACCCTGTAGAACGGGATCGATATAATTTTGGCTGGTTTAACGTCGAAGATCTTCGTCAGTGGGCGGAAGAAAAAGGACCTATAGTACGGGCACGGTGAGGAACAGAACTGAAGAAAGAAGGATATGAGCTGGTTGAGTGATGATGGACACGCCTAAGGATTGATTGCTTAGGCGTTTCAACTATCAACCTCAAAATACATTATTTATAATATCCTTATAATAAACAGTGATCCGGGGACGATATTTATGGTGGGGAACCAGGTGGTTCTATGCATCATCGTGCTTCTTGTGATTTATGTATCTGTCAATAAGTTCAAATCTGACACCAGTTTTCAAGAATACATTCGCACACGGGAACGATTGAATATCCCTCATCTTTCGGAGAGAGAGCGAGCGGAAGCCATCTACAAGATATACCAATATGAAAATAGGAGAGATTGGGGGCTAACGATCTTTGTTACCATATGCCTTATCGCGTTTCTAACATTAGGTTGTATTTATATCCAGGCATAATGGAACGAAAAAACGATGAATAGGACTGGAGATCATCATCATGAAACCATTTATCGGTGTCATCTTCCTTATTGCGGGAGTGCTCATTGCTATTGTGGTGATGAAAGAGCGATTTAAAGCATACAGTTTGTTTGTTCAATTTAAAGAGCAGGAATCCAATCGGCCGGAGTATGTACTTAGGGCAATTACAAAGCATTTTGAAAAAATAGGTGAGCAGCCGGTCGAATTTCGCATATCCGAATCCATGAACAATCAAAAAATCAAGGATATAGAAGTGAAGACGATCCATAACCAGTATTACCGATTGGTAATGAGTGGTACGAACATTACGGCTTCACAACCGATTGAAGGTTTTACAGTGGGTGAGAACGAATGGTTTATGCGGGGGAAAGTAGATCCCATAGACTTCACCCAGTTTTCTATCTCCGTCAGGGAAGTACTCAAAGGTTAATGGAAGGTAGAATGAACATGTTGGAAATGGAGAAACTCGTCAGCATCATTGCTTCGAGTCTTTTCATCATAGCGGGAGCGTTCTTTCTCTATCGTTTCGTGTTAAATTCAAATCAACGGTTTGCGATCAAGATGATGGACGCGGTATATTCCCATTTTGAGAGAAGAGGGGAACAACCGGTTGAGATCCGATTGGACGAACCAATGGCGAATGCGGGAAAAAGGAAGACAAAACTGCAGTTGGAAGTGAAGACGGTACACGAACGATACTATCGCGTGGAAATGGAAAAGAAAAAAGTGATAGCCATACATCCCATTAATGGGTTCACGAATTGATCGGGAGGTCGGCCTTCTGATTTTTGTAACCTCCGGAATCATGGTATAATGAAATTGACCATTATCCATGTCCCCCACAACTACGAAAAGGCACACGCACGATTTCATTTGGAGTCAACGGCGTGTGTTTTTTCGTACCCACGGTGTGTCACGGCCATTCAGAAAGGAGGATACGGGCATGGAGCAGTACCTTGTGAAGGATTCCCCGAATTTCCAGGACTGCCTACAGGAAATTGACCGCATACGCAACCGGTTTCTGAAGGAACATAACGTCATGCACGATTTGACTCAATATATAAGAAAACATGGATCAGTGTTGAAGCACCCCGTCTGTCTGGAAATGCTTCTTCAACTGGTTGACGGTCCACTGACAATTCAAAAAGAAGAGGCATATTGCCGTGAAGTGTTCCGGATTTCGAACCTTTTAGATCCGGAAATGGAATCGGCCCTCTCCTTTAGTGCATCAGTGAAACTCCACATGTTGCGCTATTGGGCAGCCCGGATGGGATGGGGCAGAAAGATAAAGACGCTAGAGATCATGCATTGTTTCTCTTTACGCTCCCCATTCCCTGCGGGTGATTGTCTGTTGAGACGTTATTGATGGAAGAACGGAAAGATGATACGATAGATATAAATGAATATCCGAACCTGCGAAGCACGCATCTAATCCAATTTTGGACTAGATGCGTTTCTTTTTTATAAAATGCCATTGCAGTTGACCAAAGGGTGAAACATAGGTGACACCCACAATGGAAGGATGGGGTACAGATGGAAACCGCATCATCGTTATATTCCGAGATGATGAAACTGGCGGATTTGCTTCAACGCCAGCGATTCAACATGGTGCAAGAGAAGCTGACCCAATTAGAAGTGGAACGATTTCTGCATCAACATGCAATACAATTTGACCGTGAACACCGGCTGTCGGCAAATGATATCCCGGATTTCCTCATTTACACGAAGTTTGGGGAAATTGTATTGGAAGTCAAGCTTCACTTTCCACGAAGAGCAATTTACCGCCAGCTTGAACGTTATGCAGCACATGACAGCGTACATGGATTGATCCTGCTGACAGGTACCAGCATGGGATTGCCGCAAACGATTAAAGGGAAGCCTACACTACTCGTTTCGTTGGGAGCTGGTTGGTTATGAGAAAAACCTACGGGAAACTTCAACTTACACCATCCGGGCAGTGGGAACTATCCAATATTATGCCTCATGTTGCGATACGTCTGAAGCAGCTGTTCCCACGGATTCCTAAATGGAAATCGGGTTGTTTCCTGTTCCCCAATGATCTGAATCATTGCGCGGATCTTTCCTGGTTTTTATCGCGTTATCCAATGGAGATATCGGAAGAGGACCAAGCGAAGTTAGAATACGGCCGCCAGCAATTTGAACGTCGTCAGGAGTTGTACGAGGAAATATTAAAACCTGGTTATAAACCGCCACAACGCATTGGGTTAAGGGAAGGGAAGGCGTTTCGTCTCTATCAGGAGCAAGCGATTGATCTCACCCTGGCGAGAGAAAAATTGCTTTTGGGCGATGATGTTGGGCTCGGTAAGACCATTACCGCAGCTGGAGTCATGTTGGATCCGCGTGCGCTGCCCGCTGCAGTGGTGGTCCAAACGCACCTGCAGCAGCAGTGGAAGGAAATGATCGAGGCTTTTACAACATTGAGGGTTCACAAAATTAAGGGCACCCGGCCTTACAAACTGCCAGAAGCCGATGTGTACCTTTTTAAATATAGTCAGCTGCTTGGGTGGGTGGATACATTTGGGGACGGATACTATAAGGCCGTCATATTTGATGAAATCCAGGAGCTAAGGACCGGAACAAAAAGCGGGAAAGGAGCTGCAGCAAGAAAACTATCGGAGGCGGTCGTGTATCGACTTGGTCTGTCCGCCACTCCTATCTATAATTACGGAGCAGAAATATGGAACATCATGCAATTCATCGATGATGGGATCCTCGGGACGTATGAAGAATTTATCCGCGAATGGTGTGTGGATGATAAAAGAGTACAAGATCCCGATTCACTTGGATCGTACTTACGAGAACAAAATGTATTCTTGCGTCGTACAAAGAAGGACGTGGGGCAACAACTCCCGCAGATCAACACGATTATCGAACATGTACCGAGCGATGCTGCCACATTGAAATCGGTGGAAGAACTCGCCCGGACCCTTGCGATAAAGACCACTTATGGCACCTTTACGGAACGGGGTAGGGCAGGGCGCGAACTCGATCTGCTTCTGCGGCATGCCACCGGCGTGGCAAAAGCGTATGGTGTCGCACAGTACGCCAAGATATTCCTGGAAGCCGGCGTACCCATCATTCTGGCCGGCTGGCACAGGGATGTTTATGACATCTGGCTGCAGGAACTTGCAGCGTATTCCCCGGTCATGTACACCGGCAGCGAATCCGAACGAGAGAAATTGGAAGCGGTGCGACGGTTTGTGCAAGGCGATACGGATCTTTTCATCATGTCACTCCGGAGCGGCGCCGGCTTGGATGGTCTGCAGCATCGTTGTTCCACGATTCTAATCGGGGAGTTGGATTGGTCGCCCAAAGTGCATGAGCAGCTTATTGGCCGACTAGACCGTGAAGGACAAGAAGAGCAGATTACGGTGGTCTACTTGATAACGAATGAAGGCTCCGATCCGCCAATGGTCGAACTTCTCGGACTCAAATCGTCGCAGGCATCCGGAATCACCGATCCGGGACAACAACTGGAAGCCAAATATTCCGACAAGACGAGAATACAAATGCTTGCGGAAAAGTATTTGTCCAAAAAAGAACACCAGACGGCCTAACGCAAAGATCAGCAGATTATGGCAAACACGACTTAACGGTGCATCCACCTTGTGATATAATTGAGTTATACCATGCACCAATTCCATCACACCTATTGGAAAAGGCACGCGCCCGAATCCGATTCTAAGGTTTCTGAAAGTGCTTAGAATCATCGGTGCGTGCTTTTTTCGTGCTCGGATATGGCCATCTTGATGATATGATTGCGAAGTGTGCCCAAATGGTTCGGGAGAAAAGCGCGACGATCGATGCCGTCTTCAACCGACGGATAACGTTCGCGCTTTTTTTCATTATAGAGGATATGGGGTCACCCAGATGTGACTGAGTGGTGATCCTGCACCTGGCGGCCAAGCATTTTCTCAGACGCTTCTCTCCGTGACGGTATCCGCACTGGCGGCGTACGGGTTCTCGAAGGTGAATTTTTCGGCGGGCCGATGGCTGTTCCTGATCGTGCTGGCCACCTTCATGGTGCCGCAGCAGGCGGTGCTCGTCCCGCAATTCATCCTGTACCGGTCGCTCGGGCTGTTCGACACGCACGCCGGTCTCATCCTGCTGAACAGTTTCAGCGTGCTCGGCACCTTGGAGATCCAATAAGTTGGCCATGTGGCTAGCTTTCCATTATTTGTGCAAAAAGAACATCTCGCTCAAAGGACATTGCTTGTTTTCCATATGGCATCACCTTCTACTCCCACTTCTAAATTTACACTTGACATTTTGGCCTGTTTGTCGTATCTTCAGCCCCTTTTGACCATATCCTTCTATGTTTCTGGATATCTTCTACTATATGATCTTCGCTCGTAGGCCCCCTGGCGCGTGGCGGACTCCCACCCCTACCTAATCGTGTATCAAAATTCGTGTCTAGGTAGCAGATGCGGTAGTCTGTAAACTAAATCCGGATCTAGCGAACCCGGTAGCAGGATCGGCAAAAGGGGCAGGGGAAAGGCGGGGAGGAGAAGGCATGAGATGAAATGAGAACTTTCCTTTGAACGAGTTGTGCGTTATAATGGATATGGTGGATAATAATGCTGGACGATACAGGTCTGGCCTGCGGATGGGGGCATGTTTCGCGTGCGAAAATCGCCTCCCCTTTCCTGCCTGGCCATTGGGTACCTGGTAGAGAGATGCCGCCCGTGCGTAATGATGGCGCAATTAATTAAATAAACCTTTAAGCCTGCGCCATACGGTGTGGGCTGTGTCTACTTGGTGAGCGAGATTACAAAACTTCGATTGCCTTATTTCAGATAAGAGAAAGAGGTGAGCATCTGCCTTGAGAAAGTGGTATTGTGTTTGTGGCGTACAAGTGAGAAAAACGAATGACGGAGAAGAACGGCAGCCGATATTTCTCTATGTGCACGAAACTTCCTTTAATAAAGCGTTGATTGCGGCATCCAAAATGAAAAGCCTGTATGTGCTTCATGCCCAAGACAAGGGTATTACAGGGTTTACCTTCGATCCGATTTCATCTGTATATGAAATGACACGTGATTGGACCCCTGAAATAGTAGAAAAAAATACACATCATGGGGTATCCGTCATGATGTTCAACGCGGCTGGTGGAAATAAGCTTAAAATCATTCGTCCGCCGGTCGCGAAGTCATAAAAACAAGATGAAGTTTCCCCAGTTCGCAAACGAAATAAAGATCAGGTTCAAGTGAAAGGAGGATCTGCATTCACATGAGCAGATACGCAGAAAAAACACAAGTCTCGTCCATCCAATCCCGTGCTGAGATCGAAAGGACGCTAACTCGTTACGGGGCGACTGGATTTGCTTACGCATGGCAAGACAACCGGGCAATTGTAGGTTTCAAAATGCACGGAAAACAAATTCGATTTCAGATGATACTGCCCGACAAAAATGATCCGGAATTCGTATATACGTAAGCTCGCAAGAAACGGAGGTCTCCCGAACAACAGGAGGCCGCATACGAACAAGCGGTGCGACAACGCTGGCGTGCTCTGGCGCTCGTCATCAAGGCGAAACTGGAAGCGGTCGAGGCCGGCATTACGTTCTTTGAAGAAGAATTTCTCGCGCATATCGTGCTTCCGGATGGAAGAACTGCCGGCGAGTATATGGTGCCGCAAATCGAAGAAAGCTACAGGACCAAACAGATGCCGCCTTTACTACCAATGTTAGAGAGTGGGAATGAAAAAGAATGATGTGTCAGAAAGGAAGTTGGTAAATGAAGTGCCGCCGATTCATACACAAGCGGTTTTAAAGACCATTGAGGGTTGCTGCCGTTCTTTTTCTAGCCCTCCTGGTTATAACCGGTTGCGACGATTCTGGGACTTACAGATATCGATAATGTATATGACGAGGTGCAACATTTGATGAACAAAGAGTTTATTAAGGCGCTCAAGGAAGTTGAGAAGGAAAAAGGGATTTCACAAGAGGTTTTGCTAGAAGCGATTGAGCAGGCCCTTCTGTCGAGCTACAAAAAAACCTTCAATACCACCACGAACGTGCGCGTGGAAATCGATCGCAACACCGGAGCGGTTCGAGTGCTGGCCAGGAAGATGGCAGTTGACGAGATCATCGACGAGCGGCTCGAAATGCTACTGGATGAGGCGAGGAAAATCAAGCCGGATATTCAGCTTTATGAATCATTTGATGTCGAAGTGACGCCACGCAATTTTGGCCGTATTGCAGCACAAACCGCAAAAACGGTAGTAATGCAGCGGATCAAAGAAGCGGAGCACGCTGTGGTGTACGAAACCTTTGCTGGTAGGGAAGACGAGATGGTCACCGGCAAGATTCAGGGTCAGGATTCATCCAACCTATATGTTCTGATCGATCAAACAGAAGCCGTCCTGCCACTCAGCGAGTTGATGCCCAAAGACCGTTTCAAGCTCGGGGACATGGTAACGGCGTATCTTGCCGGCGTTGAAACCTCCTCAAAAGGGACTACCATCTACCTTTCCCGCACGCATCCGGGATTCCTAAAAAAATTATTTGAACATAAAATTCCGGATGTCGCCGAAGGGATTGTGAAAATCAAGGCGATTGCCCGAGAAGCAGGGCAGCGCACGAAAGTAGCAGTAATGGCCACCCGTGATGACGTGGACCCGGTCGCCGCCTGTGTAGGTGTGAAGGGACAAACAATTCAATTGGTCACATCCGAACTTCAGGGTGAAAAAATTGACATCATCAAATGGTCGGACAGGCCCGATGAGTTTATCGCCAACGCCCTGGCACCTTCCAAAGTGCTAGAAGTAAAAATTTTCGAGGATGAAGATGAAGACGAACCTATCGCTCGTGTTATCGTACCGGATGATCAGCTGACACTGGCCATCGGGGCAAAAGGACAAAACGCCCGCCTAGCAGCAAAACTTACCGGACATAAAATCGATCTGTACAGCGAAGAAAAAGCATTCAAGTTATTCAACCGACCTCGTACACACGTTGAAACGTGACAATCATTCATCATTTTTTTGTGATTTGAAATGTGCTGAAAAACAAGAGACGGCAGACTAAAAGTCAAAACCTTAAATTTAATCTTAAAACTAGAAGGATGTTGTGGCATGAAGACATTTATTCGTTTCGGCGTTCCGACCGCAATTGTTGCCCTGTATTTTGTGGCCAATCATACGAATTTAGGGATGGTCAACCTACTCATCCGGATCTTCGCAACCATTGCGCTTTTTCAAGTCGTGGTGTCGTATTTTCTCTGGCGGGCTAAAAATGTCTGGATGCAGTCGATGATCAAACAGGGGGCCGTGAGCGACGAATACGATTCAAAAACGTTTAGATCTGCAGCGGTAAAAGGCGGAGGTTACGCATTAGGAATTCTGGTCCTCTTGTATTTGCCTTTTTACATTGCACTCGGATGGGTTTGGATTCTTTCTTACTTGATGGCTTGGTTTGCGATTGAGGAATTTTTGAAAAGCTATCTTAAAGAACGAGAGAGCAATAAAAATTTGATGGTTGAGACGCAAAAAATCCTCAATCAGTAAATACCCACGAGGATGGAAAGTGAGGGATAGGATGCCTGTTAAAGACAACTTGCAGATCGGTCCTGAACGCCTTGGGCTCAGCGAACGCGATATCATGTATCTTTTGGTGTTTCGAGAACTTCATCAACAGGTGGCATCCCCGTCCGAAATCTATGAGGTAGTCCGTCAAGAATTGGCCGCAATTGACCGCGGACGGGCTCGCTCATATTTTTACAACATCATAAAAGAAATGGACGCCTTCGGATGGATTGAAACGGTCCGTACCGAGAGGAAGAACAACAAAAAATATTATGCGGTCACAACGACGGGCAAGCAAAAGGTGGACAACCTCCGTGAGTCCTGCATCCATACCATCATGAGTCTGAAGAAGGTGGCCGATCATTTTGCCTACCATATTACCGGCACGGGAAATCCTACCCCCCTCGAACTTTCGAAAGAGCAGCGTCGAATGTTCAGTCGGCTGATAAACGTCCGGCATCTCATCCGGTATTTGATCCTCAAAATCCTGACCGAGTCCGAACATCGACAGGAGACGGGTAAAAACATTTGGCAGCTTTTGAAAGAGCGATTCATGTGGCAACCGGCCCAAGGCTACTTTTACGAACTGGCCCATGAAATGGAGACCGATCAAGGTTATATTCGTGGAGAATGGACAACCGACCGGCGAAGTCGGTATATATACCGCATTACGGCCCGCGGACTGGAGGCCATAGAAAAAGAGGCCGAGACCGCCATGTTCTACATTCGTCAGTTGCAAAAATACACCCGTTTCATCTTGAATCTGTTTCCGGAACACCAACAGAAAGGGAATCAGAAGTAAATTTCGAGGGGCCACAAGGAGGGCATATTCTTGAAATCGCTCAATTTTACCCTTGAATTGTTCAAGAAACACGGCGTTCCATTTAAACTCGAAAACAAAAGCGAAACCGAACGTACGTTGAAGGTTACTCAGATCGAGGTATCCAGAATTCACGTCGAAAAAGGTCATGTTCAAACCTATCTAAATATCGTAAATGACGTGGAAAAGAAAAAGCAGAAAAGCCGCAATTCGCTTGTCTTCTTGTTTCAAGGATACGAGAGTGAAAAACGTCCCATGTACGCTATCCCTGAAATCAAATCCTGGGTACAGCGCATGGTTAAGAACAAACCGCATCTTTTTTATTTTTTGATCAACTTGGCGCCCGGATACCTTCATGACATGATGATTTGCTTGGTCAACCCTGAGCCTGTCTTTGTACCGGTAGCATTGCAGGCCTATGTCAAACCTACCGTCCATTATGACGGCACCATTATCGTGCCGGCCATTCAGAAGATCACCGAGAATGCCTTTTTGTACGGAAAAAAATTGAAACATCCTCCTGAAGAACTGATGGCAATCTGCATGTCTCTCCTCCATGACACGAAGTACGATGAATACATGCAAGATCTCAAATCAAGACCTGATGTATAAACCCTTCGGTCGACAATTCGCTACTGGATCATTTGCCGGCGGATATTTGCCGCCCAATGCATTTGTCGTGTTAAAATCAAAGGGACAGTTTTTATGAACCGAGCGGCTCGGTTGAAGGCCCACCGCATATTACAGAAAGGAGAATGGCAATGAGTGAGTGTGTGCGAAAACAACCGCTGCTTGATCGCATCAACACCATTCGCAACGCGCATATCGAAAAGCGAAACGAAGGAGACGAATGCGATCAGTTTGCGAACGAAGCGGTAGCTGACTGGCTTTGGGTCATTCAAGAAGAAATCCAATCCGGCATATTTGACGCCGCAGAAAATGTAAGAGCCATTTGGGAATGCCCTGATTGCGGGTTTGCGTTCGATGCAACTCACAAAGACGAAGGTATGAACGAATACAGTTGCCCGAATTACTCGGAAAGTGAATTGTCAAAATCTGCGGCGGAGAAGGATACAGAAATCCAACGGCTGCGGACGGCGTTGGAAGAAATCTTATCTTTAAAAGATAACGCCAGTTTGATCGCATACAAGTACCGAACAGCGATAAGGATTGCACAACAAGCCCTCTCCGGGGATCGGAAAGGATAGGGAACATGAGCAATATCGACATCAATCATCTGTTAAGCAACAGTACGGAATATCTATCCATTTTCGATGGATAAATTACACATAGATTTTAGAAAGACGGTAGGTGTAACAATGAGAATTGTTAAGCTTTCAGGTAGGCTTGATAGTAAAGAATTGATGAAACGCAATGTATTGAAACTGAGAGGGGAGAGTTGATTTGACGCCGAACATCCACGTGATTCTGGAGCGAGCAGGTATTACGGTGGATGAACTTGTAGCAGCCATTAACTTGGCAGGTGGGAGGGAACCCGGAAAGCCGATCCTCTATGCCGAGATCTGTGAAAATGCGGGATGCGGCACACTTTTTTTCAGCGTAACCCAAGATCACTATATGCGAATTAATAATGGCTTTCCCACTCATTGCCCAAGCTGCAGAGAAATTATCCGGAGAAATGTGAAGGCCGAATGGAAAAGGAGAAGATCCCGATTTACTACTTGAGACAGAAGTCTTTTTGTCATCATAGCGGGATCGGGTGCCGGAATTGTTGAACTTATCCAACGAAGAGTCCTGTTCATATTCAATTCCATCGATACGTCATGGCTTCATCTTTTGGCTCTCCTGCTCCTTTTCCTTTCGAAAATCATACTGATAACAATTGCTATTGCCGCCGTGGTCTTTATCTTCAGAAGAACCAAAGATCCTACGGATGCGGACAATACATAGAATATTTCCAAGGTCCATTCCATATGGACGAACGCATGTCCAAACAAAGCATGATCACATCTGATTTTGTCATGTACGGCCGTAGTGGAAAGTTGGCCAATTCGTCCACACTGTAGTGGAACATGCTGGACAGCTCCAAACAAGCTACTGATACTTGACATAGATCAAACACGACCGCTTTCATACTGTAATAATGCCAACCTCAGAAATGCATAGATTCCCCTATGGAAGGCTCAACGCGGAATGACACCTCACGATGTAATGTACCCATTGTCTTGATTTTCAACTCATGTACAACGTAATTTGAAAAGAGGAATGAGAAGCATTGAAGATCTCGGTCCCTGCATTTCCGATTTTGCTTATGCGATATTTATTACGTTGAAAATGGACAGGTATATTACCTTCCGGGGGGAAGAAAACGGGTACCGTTGACCCCAAAGGAATTCAGAGCCCGGACTCATCATCACAGACTACATGACATCCGGTTTATGCTGCTTTACGAAGGTACCATTCAACTCAAGAAAGAATTGTGGGAAGTAAATCCGTCACATATCAACATCGACGAGGTCGAGCTGCATTTCGAACTTGGCATTCTGGATCAAGCAGACTACCACCGTTACAAGCACCTCCATGCCCTTTACGGCAGGAAGAGGAATACCGGTTGACTTCAAACAATCGAACAGCCTACTCTTAACCATCATGAATCCAGAAAGGAACCTGCATATGACAATCCCTGCATTTCCGGTAATAATCGCATATGAAATCTTTTACTTTGAAGAAGACAGGGTGTATTATCTTCCGGGTGGAAAGAAGCGGGTGCTAATAACCCATGAGGAGTACTATGCCCGTATAAAGGAATACCGGGCGAAGAATATCCAGTATATGTTGCTCTACGATTATATGCTGATCCTCAAGAAAGATAAATGGGAGGCAATCCCGGAAGACATCAACATCGACGAAGTGGAACTGTACTATGAACTTGGCATCCTGGGCGAAGAAGATTACCAGCGCTTCAAATATCTTTACTCCGAATACGGCAGAAATTCGAATCCCGGATGACTTTTTACATGAATCAGGTATAATAGTATTGTAATCGAATATGATCAAAAGCGAAGCACGCTTCTCCTTTCACCAGGAGCAGGGTGCTTTTTTATTTTGAATTTTTCATGGGTGCATGGATACTTTGGGAATGCCCTTAGTAAACCGTGCATGAACTACCTGGCCGGGGATCCGTAGTGATGGCATTGATCATTTATTGTCCATCAGAATCCGGGTACCCCTTCATCAATAGGAGGGCAAAATGAAACTCGTCATCGCAGAGAAGAAGGATCAGGCTTTCCGATTAGCCGCACCTTTCCCAATTAAGGGAGAAGGTATGGGGTTTATTGAGGTTCTGCCGTGCCCGACCTTTCCCAAGGGCGCCTATTTCGCATGGGCAGCCGGCCATCTTGTGTCCTTGATGGAGCCGGAAGACTACAATCCGAAATATAAGGAATGGCGCATGGAAGACCTTCCAATTTTGCCGGCACAATTTCAGCTCAAACCCGCGAAGGGCAAAGAACGCATGTTTACCCATCTTAAAAAATTGCTTCTAAACAAAAGCTTTTCGGAAATCATTAACGCTTGCGACCCTGGACGCGAAGGGGAAGCGATTTTTACCCTCATTTATCAGCTGAGTGGATGCAAAAAAACCGTAAAGCGGCTATGGACCTCATCCCTGACCAAGGATGCCGTCTCCGCTGCTTTTCAAAAGTTACTTCCGGAATCGGCCAAGAAAAACCTGTTTTATGAGGCTTATGCCCGCGCATGCGCTGATTGGCTGGTCGGCATGAACACTTCACGCGCCTATACTTTGTTACTTCGCGACAAACTGGGCAATATCGAAAAAGGGCAAAGCTACTCAACCGGTCGTGTTCAAACACCGGTGCTCGCCCTCATTGTGGAGCGGGAAGAAGAAATAGAAAATTTTGTCTCGACCCCCTTTTGGGAAGTCTATGCAGATTTTAATTTTAACGGCCGAACCTTCAGAGGGAAATGGTTTGCCGGAGATCAACACAGATTGACGGACGTGGCCAAGGCGGAAAAACTGGCCGCCTGGTGCATAAACAAACCTGCAGCGATTGATGACATCACGATAGAAGACAAAGAAGTCATGCCGCCGCATTTCTTCAGCCTTTCATCACTGCAGATTCTCGCAAACAAGCTATATAAAATGAGCCCGGATCAAGTACTGGACGCTTGTCAGTCCCTTTATGACAAGGGTCATCAAAGCTATCCCCGGACCGACAGCGACCGGGTAACGGAAGAAGAGGCGAAGGAGTTTCCCCGTATCCTGGATCGTATTAGCAGACTCGTCCCTTACGCCCAATACTTTCCGACACCTATACAAACGGTGCTTGGAAACAAGCGTTATGTCGATCCTTCCAGAGTCTCGGACCACTATGCCATTATTCCAACTGACCAAGTGCCGGACTTGAATAGCTTAAGTGAGCATGAACGGCTCATTTATGATTTGGTCGTCCGTTCCGTAATTGCAGCGCACTATGACGCTGCGATCATTCGGCATACCACCATCCTAACGTATATAGCGGACCAGTTTTCTTTTTCAACCAAAGGCAAACAGATCGTACACGAGGGTTGGAAAGCGGTCATGCAGACAGAGGATCCGGATGAAAAACAAGAGAATGAGCAGCTATTGCCGGAAGTCCACATCGGCGAGGAAGGCATTGCGTCTTCCTGTGAAGTCAAAGAAGGGAGGACAACGCCGCCTAAACGGCTGACTCAAGGGGATCTGATCCCATTGATGAAAACGGCCGGCAACCAGCTGGAAGACAAAGAGCTGCAAAGCATCATGCGCAAAACGCATGGTCTGGGTACGGAAGCCACGAGAGCAGGAATCATCAAACGCCTGCAGGATCAAAACTACATTGAAATCAAAAACAATTTAGTGTATCCGACAGAAAAGGGACGCACTTTGATCAAGGCCGTCGGACTATCGGCGCTTTCATCTGCCGAAACCACGGCTAAATGGGAACAAAAACTGAGCGAGATAGGCGAAGGACGTTACACCCATACCAGTTTCATCGAACAAGCGAAGAAGCTAGCAACCAAGCTTGTCTCGGATGCCATTGAATCCGTTCGTACGATGGATCTTAGCAGCAAGCATGACCTAAAGAATCGTCCCGCTTCTTCACCTGGACAAGGAGGACAAGCGGTCGCATCGTCTGAAGATAATACAGCCGGACCCGGCGAACCAGTTGCCTCCCGTACTCCGGATACCGCACAGGCACCCCGATCGCAACAAATGATTGTCCGAGAGATGCGGCCTGCAAACCACCCTCCTTCAACATCTACGGGTGTGGGGAAAAGAACCGTTATACCTGTCCGGATGGACTCCTCAGAGCAGTTTTCGCCGGTGGATGATCCGGATACCGATTATATGAGACCGAGTATCGAAACGGAGCAACCAAGAATTAAACAAATTCCTGCCGAACTGGATTTGGGACCATGCCGGAAATGTGGAAGGCCTGTAGTTGACAAAGGGGTTCTCTATGGATGCAGCGGATGGGAAGATACAGGGTGTGACTTTAAAATCAGTAAGACAATAAAGGGCGTTGTGATTGAACGGGAAGTCATTAAACGGCTGCTTGCAACTGGATCGAGCGGACTTATTCGAGGTTTCATTCAAAAGTCCAAAGATCCCTCAAAACCCGATTCGAAATTCGATGCCATCCTTGTCTTTGATAAATCAGGGAAGCTTTGTTGGAGCTATCCGAGCCTGAACATCTTGAAATTGCCGACGTACTTGCTCAAGCCTCCAACTGTATCGCCGCCATCTGAACAGGAGCAGAAAAAAGAGTTTGCGGATATCGAAAGGGAGGCGGCCAGCCTGAAGCTTCCATGCAAGGTCCTCAAGGCGTATTACGGTCCGCGGGCAACCCGGTATGAACTTGCACCTGAACCGGGTTTGAACGTGGCGCACTATAAACGATACCGCGCTAACTTCCAGTTAGCGCTTCAAGCGGAACGCATCACCATTGATGCACCGATCCCTGGTAAAAACGTCGTCGGAATCGAGATTCCGAGCAAAACGCCTTATACGGTCAATTTGCGCATGCTGCTGGAAAACAAGGAGTATTTGGCCACGAAAAAAGCATTGTCGTTTCCGATCGGGATGGATATGTCGGGTAATCCTGTCTATGGCGACCTTGCGGATATGCCGCACCTGCTGGTTGCCGGCGCCACCGGTTCCGGAAAATCCGTTTTCCTGAACTCCTTGATTATCAGCTTGCTGTACGGCCAAACCCCGGACAAGCTCAAATTTCTGTTCATCGATCCCAAAATGGTGGAGCTTTCTGTCTATGAGACCATCCCACATCTCTTCGGGCCGATTGTGACCGATGTCAGACGGGCGAGCATCGCACTGAAAAAGCTTGTCGCCGAGATGGAAGTGCGATATGAGATTCTCCGCAAATTCGGGGTTCGAAACATCCAGGCGTACAACGAAAAAGTTCAATCCATACCGGATGCACCACAGATGCCCTACATCGTCCTGATCATAGACGAATTGGCCGACCTGATGATGACCACAGGACCTGAGGTTGAAGAATGCATTCAGCGACTTGCCCAGCTTGCACGGGCTTCCGGGATTCACATGGTGATCGCAACCCAAAGGCCATCCAAACAGGTTCTTTCACCAGTGATTAAGGCCAATTTCCCGGCACGAATCGCATTTGCCGTCGCCAACCAATATGACTCTCAAGTCATCCTGGATTCAACCGGGGCGGAAGAGCTGCTAGGGAAAGGAGATATGTACTACCAACCGCGAGATAGTGCTAGAAGACGATTGGTCTCGGCTTTTGTATCGGATGAGGAGATCGAGCGGGTAACAGACTTTTTGGCCAAAACGTACCAGCCAAAGAAGCCCGCCGCGGCCCAAAATCCGTGATACAAGGGTGTGCCCCATTTTTTGCGGAGCTGATCTGTCGCTTGCATAATGGGGATATAACTGCATCATGGTCGCGATTGGAAGGTGATTATCGATGTCTAGTATTGATTTCTCGCAATACCCAGTAGTTGAACAACTGATTAAAGAATGTGATATGGATAACGAACGGGGGCACATTGTCTGGCTCACAATGACGCAATCGGATGCGGCCGTACTGCTTGCCGAAATGCATCTTCTTTGCAAAGCGGCGATGAGTAGCAACATCCCGCTTCGCAAACGGTCCAAAATCGGGGCGAACTATTATCACAGCACGACCAATAACAAGATCCACGTCTTTGCATCGGAACAAGCCCTTTCGGATTTTGGAATGGAGGAAAAGGATCTGGCCAAGCTGTTTCCCCATAAGAATCCGTTCTAATTCATGTATGCATTGGAGGCATTCTATGTGGCGCATCCGCCGTAAAGTGAAGCAATTCTACAACCGCCTTGTAAATTTCGTCTTCTTCATGCTGACCTTAATCGTTGGCGTCAGCCTATTAGTCAGGTTCACGAACCATCCGTTCGAAAATTCTATCCTGCAGGAAGCGACAAACACCGTTCAATCTCCAATGGAACGATTGATGGCAATTGCCGGTTGGATCCAAGAGTGGTGGATCGCCATCGGAGCGATTCTGGTCATTGCTCTGGTGTCGGTGAAGGTATTCCCATACTATTGGAAAGCTCGGAAGGTCAGGCGTTCGGACATACGTACGGTCGACCAAATGACCGGTGATCAGTTTGAAGAGTTTCTGGTTATATTCTTTCGGCTGCTCGGATTCACTGCGTCAAAAACCAAAAGAACCCGTGATCAAGGTGCGGATCTGATTGTAAATGTCAACGGTGAAAGAGTCGTAGTGCAGGCAAAACGCTCACGCAATCCCATTTCCAATTCTGCTGTTCAGGAAGTGGTCGCCGCAAAAGCATTCTACAACGCAACGGATGCATGGGTCGTAACAAATTCCTATTTTACACAGCCGGCCAAAGAGCTTGCGCGAGCAAATGAAGTCGAGTTATGGGACCGTGATCGGCTTATTTCAGAATTATCCAAACTGAACATGCGACAATACAATCGGAACACCGGTACGTAAACGGCATCAACCCTTTTGGGCAGGAGCGTACTCTTGTGCCGCAGATCCCATTGGCGCCCGTGAGAATTACCTTGTGACAACCCTCGTCTGGCTACAAAAGAGGAGCTGCGGCATATCAAATACGTTTACGTGGCGAAAGTTCCTTACAGAAAGGAGCACGTGATCCAATGTCGATACGACTCAGATTCGCCACGACATACAGTCTGATTGCATCGATTTTTTTAACCGTCATCCTGATGTTGATTCTCGTCTTGGGCAATCACCTTCCAACAGAGAACTGGAAAGCGCTGATGTTTTTTGTTTCGGCGGTTATGATTTTATTCTTTTTGGCACTAACCGCTGTAAACTATTTTTTTGCGCGAAAGCTGCTAAACCCGATTCAGAAGGTGAAAGAGCAGGTTAAGATCTACATTCCTGCAGCAAATCCACCGCATTACACCGACGAACTTGCAATACTGGAGGAAGGCATCGCCACCGTTTTTGAGAAATTGAAGCGACAGTATCATGAACTCAGTCTGATAAACGACAAGCTAAAACAACGGAACGAGGATATAAAGCAGCTTATGACCCATACAATCGCTGCTTTGGCGAAGGCGGTGCATACCCGTGATCCTTACACCGCTTCACATAGCGAAAACGTTATGCGCTACGCAAGCGCCGTTGCAAAAAAGCTTCAATTGAACAATGAGGAAGTTTATTGCATCGAAATTGGGGCATTGCTCCACGACATCGGAAAGATTGGGGTTCCGGAACACGTCCTCAAAAAGAGCGGCAGATTGACTGACGCAGAGTTCGAAGCGATCAAACAGCATCCTATACACGGCTACCATATCATCGGCGAAATTGTAGAATTCAAAAACAACGGAATCGTGGATATGGTGCTATACCATCACGAACGTATGGACGGGAAAGGTTACCCTTACGGATTGAAGGGTGATGAAATTCCACTGTACGCCAGAATCATTTCCGTTTGTGATGCCTTCGACGCAATGACCACAAGCCGTTCTTATCGCCCGGCCCTGGATACGGTTACGGCTATGGAGCAATTGAACCAGTATGCCGGCACCCAGTTTGACGAGAAAATTGTTGCGGCATTTCTTGAATGCCTCCGTGAAAACCCGGATCTGGTAAAGCCTTTGACCATGGCACAAGAAAGTCGATTCGTTCTTTAAATCGAACCTAGTGCCTTTAGGATTTGGATGACCTCTTTTTGGTAGGAATTTGGTTTCTTTTCTCGAATAATGTCGTAAGCACGTTTTTCAAGAACATATCAAGATGGGGTGTTAACATGAGCGATAGTATGTTCGAAGAAATTCAAAGATTTCAATTATCGCTAGAAAAGGCGTTGAAACCGTATAAACAAGCTCAAATGATGTTCAAAGCAAATCTTTCTCCGGTAGTTGAACAAATGAATGCAATTCGAAAGGCATTTGAACCAACTCAACGATTTCTGGAACAGCACAGAGAAATGATAAGGAAAACGATGATACCCAATGAATTGATCCAAACTCAACTGCGACCGCTTCAAGAAGCTTTAGCACTGGTTTACAAAATGCCTGCTACTAACCTTCCAATTCCTGATGAGGTCATCCTTAAGGTCGATAAACTTATCGACACATTTAACGAGACAGTACCAGAGGACATTGAAATTATAGAAAAGAATGAAGTAAAGGAGATCGTTAATAGCCATCAAAACGCTCCATGGACTTGGGAAACGCTTAAAATTTTTTTACAGATTTTAATTGCCGTTTTGCAGATATATTTTACGTTATCCAGTTCAATAGAAGCGGAACGGTATCACCAAGAAACGTTAGAACAAAATGAGCGACATCACCAGGAAGAAATGGAGCAACGCGAGAGACATCATCAGGAATCCCTTGAACAGAATGAACGCCATCACCGCGAAAAAATGCTTTTGTTGTGCCAAGAGCTACTTACTGCTTGCGAACCATATTGTCAGAACGATCAGAACTTGGGTGAAACTGATCAAGCTTCTTCTGAAATGCCTCAAACCAAGCGTTCCGACGAAGATTAAAGTCTGTGTCCATTTTTCCCTGTTCATCGAGTATCGCGCTGTAACGGTTATTTAACGCGCAATACTCGATAATTCCCCCCCCTCTATCAAAGGCCATTAGTCATACCGCAAGCTGCAGACGGAATGTTTTGGCGATGGAGCAATTAAACCGGACTGCCGGCACCCAGTTTGACGAAAGAATTGATGAGTTGAATGCTTCCGCGAATATCACACCTGGAAAGGAGGGCAATGATGGATCATATGAAACCGCTCATCGAGTCCTTTATGGACTTGAAAGCAAAATATACGGTGAATGACCTAATATCAAAAGAGACAAAGTATCTTTTCATCCTGGAGAGTCCTCACAGGGATGAGCTCATCCATGGCATCCCGGTAGCCGGCGCATCCGGGAGAATGATGAGTAAGATCATGTTTCAAATCGAAGAACCTTTAGGCATGATGGTGTGTACTCCGGTAGCCCGAAAGCATGCTTCTACATTAGAAACGATTTCTATCATGAATGTTTCTCCAATTCCATTGCAATCTTCGGCATACTTAGCGTTTGATAAAAATAAACACCAAAAGCTCATATCGATACTGGAGAAGGTTCGCATTAACCTAAGCCAACAATATAGGAATTCCGAGTGGACAGTTATCCGCAATTTAATAAGTCATGATTTTATTTCGCGTCTTTTAACATTAGAAAGTAAAAATTTGATTGTTATCCCTTGTGGTCAGTTCGCTCAATTCCATTACCTTCGCGCGAAAACCAGTATCGACCATAAAAAGTGGGGTGAAATCCTGGGGATTCCGCATCCCAGCCGAAACCAGTGGTATCATGATATCAAGCCGCTCCAGCAGCTGATCAAAAGCATAGCCAACGCATAGCCGGCATTCTATGTTTCATCTGTAACTCCAAAGATTCACAAATCATGTCTGTAACTCCAAAGAATCACAAACCCGAGTTCGACAGTTACTTGGTAAATGAAATACCCGCTATCCCTTGCGCTGTCTGGGTTGACGGGCATTTTTCTTAAGAAATGCGTGTATCTATGCTTTGGGTTGTATCTTTAGGAACTTTGGTGGAGCCTCAATCCCAAGCGTAT
>Ga0310836_100387_pt1 | contig 38625 bp, 36 predicted proteins | sample SM_ome_4_FD_201310 | JGI IMG/M metagenome (GOLD analysis project Ga0310836, IMG submission 201310) | Sorghum-adapted microbial communities enriched on stacked mutant (SM) sorghum from Joint BioEnergy Institute, Emeryville, California... ... | reverse complement strand
CCGACGCGGCCCGTCAGGATCCGTCGCTGGACGGCTACCGTTACTTCCCGCTGCCGGTCGTGTTCGACGAGAACATCAAGGACCAATACCTGGATCCGCCGGGCTGGGTGAGCAACCGCGGCATGGGCATCACGGTCAGCGCGAAGGATCCGGACCGCATCATGAAGTATCTCGACAACCTGCTGAAGGAAGAGAACCAGATTCTGGTCAAGTGGGGCGTCGAAGGCGAGACGTACCTCGTCGACGAAAACGGCCGCTTCTACAAGACGCAGGAAATGGTGGACCGTGAAACGCTGGAGTTCCGCGAGCAATACGGTCTGACGGTGTACGACTGGGATTGGCCGCACTACGGCGACGGCACGCTGTCCAACGGCAACTCCGCAAACCCGGGATACCAGCCGGAAGTGTTCCAGTTGACGCTGACGGACAAGGACAAAGAAATTCTCGGCAAATACGGCGTCAAAACGTATGCCGAAATGTTCTCCGCACCGGATGAGCGTCCGTGGTATCCGGCGTGGGGTTATCCGAAGGAGCAAGGATCGCTGCCGGATCTGTTCGAGGCAAGGAAGAAGGAGATCCAGCGGCAATACATTCCGGAAATGGTCCTGTCCTCTCCGGACAACTTCGAAAACGTGTGGAACAAGTATCTGGAAGAGCTGAACAAGCTCGACATCGCCGGTTACGAACAATGGTTCACGGAGCAAGTCAAAGCGACCATCGCCAAGGTGCGCGGCAACTGAAGTGAGCCATAGAGGGGCAACCATCGTGGCATGATCCGAAGCGGGAAAGGCCGGCTTGACAATCCGGTGCAAGTCCGGCCTTCCCCCGTTTTCGCCCCGACCCCCGAATCGGTTACGGAAGGAGAGAGAAGAAGGAGATGGAAAACGACATTGCGCTTTCGGCGTCTCCCGTGCCGAATCCGAAAAAACCGACAGGAATGAAGCACTTTTTCAAGCAATTGTATTTGCAACGGGCGCTGGTCATCATGTCCGTTCCCTTTATCATTTGGCTGTTCATCTTTCGCTATTTGCCGCTGTGGGGATGGGTCAGCGCGTTTCAGAACTACAAACCGGCGCGCGGTTTTTTCGAACAGGAATGGGTCGGGCTCAGACAGTTTGAATTTTTGTTCACCGACGAACGTTTTTTCCGCGTGTTGCGCAACACGCTGGTGATGAGTTTTGAAAACTTGATACTCGGTTTTGTCACCGCCATTACCCTGGCACTGTTGCTCAACGAAGTGCGTCAGTTGGTTTTCAAACGCGTCGTGCAGACGATCAGTTACCTCCCCCACTTCATTTCGTGGGTCGTTGCCGCCGGCATCATCCAAACGACGCTGTCGACGGACGGCATCGTCAACACGCTGCTCATGAAGTTTGGCTGGATTGACGAAGAACTGTTGTTTCTTGGCAAAGCCGAATGGTTCTGGGGCATTTACGGCGCCAGCATCGTATGGAAAGACGTCGGCTGGAACACGATCGTGTATCTGGCCGCGATGACGATGATCGATCCCGCCTTGTACGAAGCGGCGGAAATGGACGGAGCGGGCCGGTTCAAAAAAATGTGGCACGTGACGCTGCCCGGCATCAAATCCGTCATTATCGTTCTTCTGATCATGAATACAGGGTATCTCCTGGAGTCTGGGTTCGACCCGCAATACTTGCTCGGCAACGGGATGAACATCAGCCACTCGGAGAACATTGACATATTCGTGCTCAATTACGGGATCCGGATGAGCAACTATTCGCTGGCCGTGGCGGCGGGCATCTTCAAGACGGTGGTCAGCTTCATCCTGCTCTTCGTCGCGAACAACATCGCCAAGCGGCTGGGCGAAGCCCGGTTGTACTGATTTCCCCGAAACGAAAGGAACGTGAAGGAGGGAAGAATCATGGCTCTGGCGGATGCGCAAGCAGCTGCAAGAAGCGAAGTCAGACAGGTCAGACCCGTACGGAAAAGACGCCGCAGATATCGCATGTCGGCCGGCGATTGGGCGTTCGAAATTTTCAACCACGTCGCATTGCTCACCCTGGTGATCGTGACGCTCTATCCGTTTGTCAACCAGATTGCCGTATCGTTCAACTCGGCCACGGATTCCCTGAAAGGCGGCATCTATTTGTGGCCGCGGGATTGGACGCTGGACAACTACAAATACGTGTTCAAGGAAGCCACGATTTTCAACGCTTTCCTCGTATCCGTGGCGCGGACGGTGCTCGGCACGGTGCTGACGGTGTTGTGTTCGGCGATGGTCGCCTACACGATCAGCCGGCAGGACTTCGTGCTCCGCAGGTTCGTCACCATTGCCTTCGTGCTGACGATGTACGTCAACGGCGGCCTCATTCCGACGTTCCTGCTCATGAAAAGCCTCGGTCTCATCAACAGCTTCTGGGTCTATATCTGGCCGGGACTGATCGGGGTGTTCAACCTGATCATCATCCGCTCCTTCATCGAAGGATTGCCGGAAGGCATTCTGGAAGCGTCGCGGATCGACGGAGCAGGCGATTTCCGGACGTTCTTCAGCATCGTGCTGCCGCTTTCCACGCCGGTGCTGGCGACGGTGGCGCTGTTCTCCGGCGTGTACCAGTGGAACTCCTGGTTCGACGTCATGATCTACAATTCCTCGAACATCAAACTGAGTACGCTGCAGTATGAGCTGCAGAAAATTTTGCAAAACTCGAACGCGGCAACGACGGCGGCTTCGGCCTTCGCCAACTCCGGCAACGTCGGCGCGGTCCAGGTGACGCCGCTGTCCATCCGCGCCACGATGACGATCGTCGCTTCGGCACCGATCATCATGGTGTATCCGTTCCTGCAAAAATATTTCGTTAAAGGCATGATGGTCGGCGGCGTCAAGGGCTGATCGCCCTTGTATTCCCGCCGGTCGGACCTCCGCATGGCAGCCCATGCGGAGTTTTTTTTTGCAACAGCACCATGCTTGCCGGAAACCGGCAGTCCTCCCCCTGCATTTCATTCCCGCAGGGCTTTTTTTGTCCAAATGGTGAATTATTGTCTCCGTAAATCTGGAAAGGAAGGGTTTCCGTTTCCCGGAATGGTCAAATTCAAGCGAAAAACCATTCGTTTCATCAATATTTTCTTAAGAAACGACTTTAGTTTGCGGGGTAAACTAATGAGACCCGATGGCCTAAACTGAAAGAGCAACAGGACCAACCAACATGAAAGGGGTATCACGAGTGTCCAAAAAACGAATGTTTGCTCTGTTGCTTTCGCTTGTCATGGTGTTCTCCGTTGTGGCGGCCGCATGCGGCAACAATGACGCCAACAACGGCGCAACGGGCGGAACGGGCACGGAAACCGGCGGAAGTGACGGACAACAACCGCTGGACAAGGTCACGTTCACGATCTTCAACGGTGTCGCAGGGGAAAAAGACGTCAACACGAACGAAACCCGCATCGGCAAAATTCTGGAAGACCAAACGGGCGTCAACTTCTACATTGAACACCTGGTCGGCGACCTGAACACGAAGATCGGGACGATGGTGGCCGGCGGGGACTATCCCGACGTCATCATTCCGGACGCAGGCGTCAACCAAGTGATCGATGCAGGAGCGCTCATCGACCTGACGAAATATCTCACCAGCGATGAGTACCCGAACCTCAAGAAAGTGTATGAACCGTATCTGAACCTGATGAAATGGGACGACGGCACGATTCCGTTGCTCTCGTTCTCTCCCGTGGTCGGCGACTTTATCCCGGACCCGAACATCAACCAGGGTGCCTTCTGGATCCAGCGCCGCGTGCTGGAGTGGGACAACTATCCGAAGATCAAGACGGTCGACCAGTATTTCGACCTGATTGAACGGTACATCGCCGCCCATCCGGGTGAAAACCTGACCGGCTTCATCACGCTGTCCCACGACTGGCGCTTCTTCGCCACGACGAACGTGCCGAACCACCTGGCCGGCTATCCGAACGACGGCGAAGTCATGGTGGACATGGAAACGCTGGAAGCGAAGATTTACGCCGGAAGCGAGTACGACTACAGATGGTTCAAGAAGCTGAACGAAATCAACGCCAAGGGGCTGTTCGACAAGTCCTCCTTCGTTGACAACTACGACCAATACATCGCCAAGCTGATGAGCCACAACGTGCTCGGCTTCTTCGACTACGGCTGGCAAGTGGCGACGGCCAACGATGCTTTGCGTGACGCCGCCCGTCTTGATCCGTCGCAGGACGGCTACCGTTACTTCCCGCTGCCGGTCGTGTTCGACGAGAACATCAAGGACCAATACCTGGATCCGCCGGGATTCGTCAACAACCGCGGCATGGGCATCACGGTCAGCGCGAAAGATCCGGACCGCATCATGAAATTTCTGGACAACCTGCTGAAGGAAGAAAACCAAATTCTGGTCAAGTGGGGCATCGAAGGCGAGACGTATCTCGTCGACGAAAACGGCCGCTTCTACAAGACGCAGGAAATGGTGGACCAGGAAACGCTGGAATTCCGCGAGAAATTTGGTTTGTCGGTGTTTGACTGGGATTGGCCGCATTACGGGACGAACGGCACGCTGTCCGACGGCAACGCCGCTTCGCCGGGCATGCAGCCGGAAGTGTTTGCCCTGCAACTCACCGAGAAAGACAAAGAGATCCTCGGCAAATACGGCGTGAGCACGTATTCCGAACTGTTCTCCGATCCGGACGACCGTCCTTGGTACCCGGCATGGGGTTATCCGAAGGAACAAGGTTCCGCTCCGCAAGTGTTTGAAACGCGCAAGACGGAAATCCAACGCAAGTACTTGCCGGAACTTGTTCTGACGTCTCCGGACAAATTCGAGAGCGTGTGGAACGAGTACACGGCCGAGCTCAACAAGCTCGACATCGCCGGTTACGAACAATGGTTCACGGAACAAGTGAAAGCCACCGTCGCCAAGGCGCTCGGCAACTGATCCGGCCAGCGTTGAAATGATGCAATGAGCAATGCATAGCCAATGCGGCAAAAAGGAAAGGTCGGCTTCCCCCGGGTGTAAGTCCGGCCTTTCCCTTTTTATTCAAAATCCCCGAATCGGTTATGAAAGGAGAGAAAATGACGATGGAAAACAACGCTGCGATCGCGTCGCCGCACGTGGCGAAGCCGGGAAAACCGACGGGATTCAAGCATTTTTTCAAGCAATTGCACGCTCAGCGGGCGCTGGTCATCATGTCCGTACCGTTTGTGATCTGGCTGTTCATTTTCAAATATTTGCCTTTGTGGGGATGGACGATCGCGTTCCAGAAATACAAACCGGCACGCAGCTTTTCCGAGCAGGAATGGGTCGGGCTTGAGCATTTCAAATTTCTGTTCACGGATGAACGGTTTTTCCGCGTGTTGCGCAACACGCTGGTGATGAGTTTTGAAAACCTGATCCTCGGGTTTGTCACCGCGATTACCCTGGCCCTTTTGCTCAACGAAGTGAAAAACATTTTGTTCAAACGCGTCGCGCAGACGATCAGCTATCTTCCCCACTTCATCTCGTGGGTCGTCGCCGCCGGCATCATCCAAAGCACGTTGTCGACGGATGGCATCATCAATACGTTGCTCATGAATTTGGGACTGATTGACGAAGAAATTCTGTTCCTTGGCATCGGAAAATGGTTCTGGGGCATTTACGGCGCCAGCATCGTGTGGAAGGACGTGGGCTGGAACACGATCGTGTATTTGGCGGCCATGACGATGATCGATCCTTCCCTGTACGAAGCGGCAGAGATGGACGGTGCGGGCCGGTTCAAGAAAATGTGGCACGTGACGCTGCCCGGCATCAAATCGGTCGTTATCGTTCTTTTGATCATGAATACAGGGTATCTCCTGGAATCGGGTTTTGACGTCCAATACTTGCTCGGCAACGGGATGAACATCGATTACTCGGAGAACATTGACATATTCGTGCTCAATTACGGGATCAAAATGAGCAACTATTCCCTGTCCGTTGCGGCAGGCATGTTCAAAACGATCGTCAGCTTCATTCTTCTCTTCGCCGCAAACAACCTGTCCAGACGGCTTGGGGAAGCCCGGCTGTACTAATCTCCCGCAGGGATCAAAGGAGGTACCGAACATGGCTATGGCGGAAGCTGCTGTTGCGAGAAGCGAAGCCGGACCGAAAAAGCGAAAACACCGCGGAATTCGCAGATCGACGGGCGACTGGGTGTTTGACATTTGCAATTATACGTTTCTGACGCTGCTCATGCTGGTCACGCTGTATCCGTTTGTGAACCAGATCGCCATTTCGTTCAACTCGGCCACGGACTCCCTGAAGGGGGGCATCTATTTGTGGCCGCGGGTATGGACGCTGGAAAACTACAAATACGTGTTCAAGGAAGCGACGATCTTCCATGCCACATTGATTTCCGTGTTGCGGACGGTGCTCGGCACGGTGCTGACGGTAATCAGTTCGGCGATGGTCGCCTACACGATCAGCCGTCCGGACTACGTGCTCCGCAAATTCGTCACCATTGCCTTCGTGCTGACGATGTACGTCAACGGCGGCCTCATTCCGACGTTCCTGCTCATGAAAAGCCTCGGTCTCATCAACAGCTTCTGGGTCTACATCTGGCCGGGACTGATCGGGGTGTTCAACCTGATCATCATCCGCTCCTTCATTGAAGGGTTGCCGGACAACATCCTGGAAGCATCCAAAATCGACGGTGCCGGCGATTTCCGGACGTTCTTCAGCATCGTGCTGCCGCTTTGCACGCCGGTGCTGGCTACGGTGTCGCTGTTCTCCGGGGTTTACCAGTGGAACTCCTGGTTTGATGTCATGATTTACAACTCCTCGAACATCAAGTTGAGCACGCTGCAATACGAATTGCAGAAAATTTTGCAAAACTCGAATGCGGCGACGACGGCGGCATCGGCCTTCGCCAACTCCGGCAACGCCGGCGCGGCCCAGGTGACGCCGCTGTCGATCCGCGCCACGATGACGATCGTCGCTTCGGCACCGATCATCATGGTGTATCCGTTCCTGCAAAAATATTTCGTCCAGGGCATGATGGTGGGCGGCGTGAAAGGCTGACGCCCGCCTTTGTCCGCCTTCCGGCGGAATCTGCCTCTGTGGGACAGCGGGCCTTGCATTTTCCGGCAATTGCCGCAACGTGCAGGGTCCAGGCGAAAAAGCCTCCGGGCCGGGGAACCGAAACTTCCCCGTGCCGGAGGCTTTTTTGTGATCGATCGTTTCGTGAATCGTTTACGACAGGCAAGCCCGCAAAATGGCTTCCACGTCTTCGCGACGGAGCGCTTTGTACCCGCCGATCGGGCCGAAGCGAACCGCCTTTTCCGCCATTTCCGGAATGCGTTCGGCACCGATGCCGTAGTCGGCCAGGGATGCGGGAGCGCCGATGGAACGGAAGAACGCCCGCACCCGATCGATGCCTTCCCGCGCCACTTCCATCTCGGTTTTGCCCGCCGGATCGACGTCAAACACCCGAACGGCCATCTGCGCAAATTTGCCGGGGCCCGCTTCGACGACATGGTCCATCCAGCGGGGAAACACGATGGCGAGCCCGCCGCCGTGGGGAATGTCGTAAAACGCGCTGATTTCGTGCTCGATGTCATGGCTGGCCCAGTCGCCTTCCATGCCCATGCTGATCATGCCGTTCAATGCCATCGTGCCGCAGTACATGATCGTTTCGCGGGCTTCCGGGTTTTCCGGATTGTCCAGCACCGCGTGCGCGGTTTCCACGATCGTCCGCATGACCGATTCGCACAGGCGGTCCTGCAGCGGCGTGTTCTTCGTGTGCGAGAAATATTGCTCGAACACGTGGCTGATCATGTCCACGATGCCGTACATCGTATGGTCGCGCGGCACCGAGTGGGTGACGGTCGGATCGCAGAACGAAAAACGCGGATACAGATGGATCGAGCCGGTGGACAGCTTGTCGTTCGTCTCCCAATTCGTGACGACGCTGTTGCCGTTCATTTCCGAACCGGTGGCTGCCAGCGTCAGGATCGTGCCGAGCGGCAGCGCATCCCGCACCGTGTCTTGCTGGGTGTAGAAATTCCAGACGTCGCCGTCGTATTTTGCGCCTGCCGCCACCGCTTTGGCCGCGTCCAGCACCGAACCTCCGCCGACGGCGAGCACGAGGTCGATGCCTTCGCTTTTGCAAATCTCGATGCCTTTGCGCACGGTGGACAGCCGCGGGTTCGGTTCGACGCCCGGCAGTTCATACACGGTGCACCCCGCTTCGCGGAGTATGCCGGTCACCTTGTCGTAGAGGCCGATCCGCTTGATGCTGCCTCCGCCGTAGACGAGCAGCACGTTTCGCCCCCAGCGGGTCACTTCCTTCGCCAGATGCGCTTCCATTTGCTCCTGGCCGTAATAAAGCGCGGTCGGATTCAAAAATCGAAAGCGTTCCATATGCGCCGAAAGCCCTCCTTGTGACAGGGATATGGCAAGGTTGATTGCCCATGAAATGCCCAATCAAACTTTACCATATCCGCCGTCCGGCGGAAAGGGAGGGCGAAAAGCCGAGCGTCGCCGGCCCGGCAAGCCGGCGGGGACGGCCCGGGCGCACGGGAAAGCCTCCGGACCGGTGTCCGGCCCGGCAGGCCCGCCGGTTTTCTTGTTCAAGTTCCCGGCCCGCCTGCCGCGGTCAGGCGTCACCGGCTCACGGACCGGTGCCTTCAGACAATCAGGGCGATGGCCAGCAGATCGAACAGGGCAAGGGGCAGGATGGCCGAGGCATACGGATTGTAGTAGTAGGGCGGATAGGGGACGAACGGTTGGCGGGGCAAGCCTCCGGTGGTGTCAAGATAAAGCCAGTGTTCGTCAACGCCGACGATCACCCCTTCAAAAATTTGGCCGCCCATGGTGCGGACCCTTACCCGCTTGTTCATGTGCATGCGGCAGACGTGATGGATTTTTTCCCGGCATTGATGGACGGCTTGCACGAGGGAAGAATCGGCTTCATAAACGACATTTTGGCCAATTCCGGTCGGAACGTTCATGCGTGATGGGCACCTCCAGGAAGTCATGCTGCATTGTATGCAGGAGCCCGGAGGTTTGCCATCGTCCCGGTTGCCGGCGGGTTCATTTGACGTTGAGCAGAATGGCGATGGACACGATCATCAGGATGGTGGAGGCGATGGAAGCGAGAGCGGCCGCCTTGCGGGAGCGGATGCCGACGGCGGACAATCCGCCGCGTGCCCAGGCGAAGCCGAACAGAACGAGAAGTGCGGCGGACAGGCCCACCACAAAGCCGGGCAGCCGGATGACAAGGCGCATGAGAATGATCAGGCCCAGAAGGGTGCCCAGAATGTAGCCAAACAGCCGCACGAAAAACAGAATCGGATTCACGGCGGATTCCTCCTCGTTTTACAAGTTTCGTATGGACGGAACGGTTGCCCCGGGCCGGCCGGCGGCGGGCTGGCATGCCGGGCCCGTTTGCACGATCATTCGAGCGGAAGGGTCACTTCCACGATGAGCCCGCCCTCCGGCGGATTGACGAAACGGATGGCGCCGCGGTAATGGCGTACCCGCTCCTGGATGATGGCCAGTCCGAGCCCGAGATGTTCGCCGTCTTTGCGGGTTGTGTAACCGGATTGCCGCAGGATGGACAGTTCTGCATCGGAGATGACCCTGCCCGGGTTTCTCACCTCGATGTGGAGATGCCGGTCCTTCTCCAGCACGTACAGGCCCACACGACGCTCCGGTTCGGGAAGGGTAACCACTTCATCGAAGGCATTGTCCACCAGGTTGCCGATGATTTTGACGATGTCCACGGATTTGATGCCGAGCTGCACGCCTTCCAGATCCGAGACTTCGTAGGAAAGCTGGATTTTTCGGTTGGCGGCGGAGACGACTTTCGACCGGATGAGCGCGGCGAGGGCGGGGTTGCCGATTTTGATGATGTCGTTGATGTCGCGAATTTCGCCGATCAGTTCGGCGGTGAATGCTTTCAGGTCGTCCAGCTTGTTGAGCACCGCCATCGTATGGATCGTCTGTACCTGGTTGAGGAAATCGTGCCGCTGTCCGCGGATGGCCGTGAACAGCTCGTTGACCTCGTGAATGTACGCTTCCTGCGTCGAACGCACGGCGATGTCGCGGCGTTTCTCGAACAACCGCACGGCCGCGATGATGGCAACGATGCTGATCAGCGAGCCGGACAGCACGATCAGCGCCAGGTAACTGAATTGGTCGTTCAGTTTGTCCCGGATGACGGAGTAATCGCTCGTAATGCCGATGACGTACGGAATTTCCGCTTCCCGGACGGGAATGAAGATTTTGTGCAGCCGTTGCCCGTTCCACGTGACCTCCTTGCTGACGATCCGGTCTTTTTCCATGGAGGCACGCACGGAGGACAGGTCGAGTTCCACGTCGCCAAGACGATATGTCCCGTACAATATCGGTCTACGCGCAAGGTGCACCCAGGTTTCATTTTTTGCGTTGCGGCTGATTTTCGGTTCGGTTCCGAAAATGTCATAGTTGAAAACGGTAATTTCCCGCACGAAATCGTTTTGATCCAGCAGCTTGGCGACCACCGCGTCCGGACCGACATGCTTGTCGTAATCGCGGATTTTTTCCAGTCGGATGTATGGATCGATCATATAGTTGGTCGTTCCGTCGTGGAAATATCCCCATTTGTATGTATGTTCCGGCGAAGCGGTGGAAATTTCGAAGGGACCCGACCAAAAATGGGGCAGCGTTTCGCCGTGGCCCACGTTCACTTCCTCGAGGGCGAACAGTTGCCGGAACGCTTCGTACCAGTATCCCCAGTCTTTGGTTGTCAGGTACATTTCATCGGTTTCCGTCCACCGGAACGCCACGATGTCGTTATCCGTCTGTTTGAACAGCGAGATGTGGGCGACGCCGAGTTCGTCGCGCAAAGCCGCCAGTTGAACGTTGGTCACGTTGTCGATGTCGGGATCAAGGGCGTATTTGATGGCGATGGAGGCGGCGCGCAAGTATTCGGCCAGAAGCTGTTCGATGTGTTTTTGCCCCGCTTCCGATTGTTCAATGGCAATCCGCATTTGCTTGGCTACGGTTTCCATCTTTTCTTCCAGCTCTTCGATCAGGAGCGCTTTCGTGGAAAAGTAATACGCGGTGTTGTTGATGGCAATGATGATGATGATGACTGCCAGCACCAAAGAAGTCCGTTTTGCAAAGAATGACACGAAAACTCACTCTCTTTCAAGCCTGATCCAAGTTCTCTTAGCAAAAATATAACATTAAAATGGGGTTTGAACCTACTACCTGCTGCCGAAATTTGTAGAAATTCCACGAAACGGGACGGTCTTTGGCCGCCCGGTGCCGTTTGTCTGAAACGTTCCGATTTGATATGCTAGCCGAGAGACGGCTTGTTTGCTTTCGGGGAGGAGTTGCCGGCATGATGATTTTGCTCGCTCGTCTTCTGGCGGTCGGCGCCGTGGTTTTTCTGTTGCTGCTTTTCTTCCGGCGCCGGCCTGCTTCTTCCGCGGGCGAAAGGCTGCCCAAGGAAACGTGCCCGTCCTGCGGTTCCCGTGTCCGGCTTTCCGCCGGAGATCCGGGTGCATGTCCGTCCTGCGGAACGCCGCTGGCCCGTTCGCCGGAAGGGACGCTCCGGATTCGCGTCAATTGACCGGGCGGAATGCCTCGGCGAACGGACCGGAAGCGCGTCGAAAACGGACGAAGGCGCAGGAACCGGCGGTGAATGTGTCGAAGATAGGGAAGCAGAACGGGAGGGAAACCCCATGCGCAAATATTTCACTTTGGAAGAAGCGAATCGGCTGCTGCCGATGTTGCGCACCGAGCTGACGGCCCTTAAGCGACTCAAACGGGAAATGGAACAAAACCTCGCCCGCAGGCGGGCGTTGCTCACCGCGGGCGATTCCGCCGGGTTCGGTGATTTGATCCTTCAACTGGAGTGGGAAATCGAACGTGCCGCCCTGGAAGCGAGAGTGCACATGGCCAACATCAGCCGGACCGGTGCCGAACTGAAAGACCCCAATATCGGTTTGGTCGATTTTCCGGCTTGGAAGGACGGCGTGGAGGTGTTTTTGTGTTGGCGGATGGACGAAGAGAAGGTGTCCCATTGGCACGGCAAAGACGCCGGCTACATGGGGAGAATGCCCATCGAAGATTGAAAGCGGTTGTCCGCACGCTGATGATGCTGTCGGCCGCGTTCCTCGCGGCCGGCTTTGTTTCGTCGGCGCCGCTTTATGTTGCCGCGGATGTTGCCGGGAACACCGGTTCCGGCCTGGCCGCGGCGGAAATCCCGACGACCCGTCATGACCACGGCCACGGTACGGAAAATGGCGCGGACGACACCGCAACGCATGACGGACATGCCCCGGAGGCGGGGGCGGGCGATGCCGGCCGGTTCTCCGTTCAGGAACTTTTTGCGTCGCTTGGGCTCGACGAAGCGTTGCACACCGCCTTTTTCGCCCTTTTTTTGCTGTTGTCCGGGGTAGTGCTGTGGTGGGTGCTGAGCAGGGGATGGACGGAAGGGTTGAAACGGCATATCGGCCGCCACATGTTGCAGTTGCAGCGGTTGATGTTTCTCGCCGTCACGGCGAACGTGCTCCGGCAGGTGTGGCTGAACGGCGGATTCGACGATCTGTCCGCCGTCCGCGCGATGGCGGAAGACCCTGAAGGCCTGGCCTGGCTCGTGCTGTTCGCCCTTTCGGCGATCGGCCTTCTTTCCCTGCAACGCAACCGGTTTGTCGACCTGCTGTGGCTGTTTCTGGGGATCGCCGCCGCCACGCAGATCGGCCACGCAAAGATGTCGCTCGACCACGTCCTCTCGTCCATTTTTTCCGGCATTCACATGTTGGCGGGCGCGCTGTGGATCGGCGGCCTGTACGTGTTGCTCGCCTTGCGGAGGCGATACCGGCATGATGCGGAGCGTCTGGCCCCGAACGTGGCCAACGCGTCCATCGCCGCGATGGTGCTGCTTTTTGTCAGCGGGCTCGTCAATTCGGCCATGTATTTGCCGGATTTGGGCCTGATCGTCCATACGCGCTGGGGATGGACGTTGGCCGGCAAAACGATCCTGTTTGCGCTGCTGGTGCTGCTCGTGATCCTCTCCCGCCGGCGGCGGAGAAACCGGTTGGCGGGAGTGCTTCGCCTGCAATTTTTGATCGTGGTCGTTCTTGCCGCCGTTTCCGGCATGCTGCCGATTTCGGAACCGGTGCCCGACGAAGGCCCGCTGCATTGGCACGTGATGGGCGAAGACGTGCACATGACCGGCGAAATCGATCCCCTGAAAATCGGCGACAACGAGTTCCGGGTGACGGTCTGGTTCCCGGAAGGTACCGGGGAGCCCCGATCGGTGGAAATGGAACTCCGTCCGGATGCCGGGGATGCGGAGGCGCGTACCGTCGTGCTCGAGCGCCGGGAGGCCGGATCGGATCTCGTATTTGTCGGGTTTGCCGATTACCATTACACGGCGACCGGCGGGCAGATCGACCGGCCGGGCCGGTGGACCGTTGTCGTGAAGATTGTGGACGCATCGGGGAAACTCTGGACGTTTGAGAACGCGGCAACGGTGTATTGAGGATGCAACCGGGACGCATGCCTGCAAGCGCCATGGCTTTGGGCCGGTGGACGCGGCAAGGGCGTGCGTCTTTGTTCGTGATCGTTTCAAACCGGGTTTCGGGGCGAATGGCGGAAAACCTTCCGTTGACGGCTTCTGGTGCGAGGTCTGAGCTACCGGGCCAGTTCCCGTTCCACGGCGGCGACCAGCGTTTCGTCATCGGGCGCCGTTTTGCTGGAGAAGCGCGCCGCGCATGTGCCGTCCCGGGCGATCAGGAACTTTTCGAAATTCCACTTCACGTCTCCGGTTTCCGGCGCATGGGTGGTGAGCCAATCGTACAAGGGATGGCGCTCTTCGCCAATGCAATGGACCTTTTCAAAGAGGTCGAAGGTGACGCCGTAGTTCAACGTGCAAAACTGCCGGATTTCCTCGATCGTGCCGGGTTCCTGCCCCCCGAAGTCGTTGCAGGGAAACGCGAGCAGGCGGAAACCACGGTCCCTGTACGTTTTGTACAGTTTCTCCAACCCTTCGTATTGCGGCGTGAAGCCGCACTTCGAAGCAACGTTGACGATGAGCAGCACGTTGCCCGCATACCGTTCCAGGGAAACTGCCCCGTCACCGGGATGTTGCACTTCAATGGCATACAGCGTGTCGGTCATGTGTTCGCCTCCTTTGTGATTTCATCGGTTAATCGTTTTCCGGAAGACGGCCGGTTCCGGATCCGTTTGTCCGAATGACGGCCGTCCTCCGCCAGCTGCATGCGGGAAAGACCGATGCCGTTCGTCGCAGGCAGGGGCGTGCCTTCCTCCGGTCGCCGCAGACGGGGGAAAGCTGCTCCCGGACCCGCGATCACGCGGGGGATTCCCGGTCAGTTCCGGATATCGGCCATGCGGCCGGCATCCTGCAGCAAAAATCGTTCGATGACGTGCCGGACGCCTTCTTCATCATTGGTCGGCGCGACGTAACCGGCGATCTGTTTCAGGGACGGCACGGCGTTGCCCATGGCGACACCAAGCCCCGCCGTCTCGATCATGTCGCGGTCATTCCAACTGTCCCCGATGGCGATCGTTTTGTCAACGGTAAAGCCGTAATGGGTCGCCAGGTGGCGCAGCGCATGGCCCTTGGTTCCTTCCGGATGGGTGAATTCCAGAAAGTTCGGTTTCGATTTGGTGACGACCACATCCCGGCCAAACAGGTTTGCAAAATGTTCCAGAATCGGATCCAGCATATCGGGGTCGTCGATGATCAACAGTTTCGTTTGCGGCAACTTGATGAGGGAGGCGAAATCGGGTTCCACGGTGAAAGGAATTTTGGAAATGGAGCAATACAGTCTCGTTTTTTCATTGTCTTCCCGGACGTACAGGCGATCGTTGACGTAGGCTTGCAGATGCAGGCCGGCTTCCTCGCAATACTCGAAAATGCGCTGCGCGGCGTCCGACGGCAAATGCCGTTCGTAGAGCACCTGACCGCTGCCGGCATGCTTGATGAGCGACCCCTGGTAGGTGATGAGAGGCACGTCCAAGCCGAGTTCTTCCGCCACCGCAGCCGCCGAGGCAAACATGCGTCCGGTGGCCAGCGTGATGATGACGCCGCGTTCGGCCGCCTTGGCGAGGGCGGACTTTGTGCCCGGCGAAATTTTGCCGTTGCTGTCCAGCAGGGTGTCGTCGATGTCAATGGCTGCAAGTTTGTACATGGTCTCTCTCCCATTTTGCAGGTCCCCCGTTCCGGGGGCGCGTGTGTTTTTTGAACTATCGAAAATTATACCGAACAACGGGCGCTCTTGCATCTCCGGTGTCGTTTTTCTATAATGGATTTCATAACGGCGCGGGTATGGCGCCGGCCATATCGGCTGAAACGCTGTGATGGAGAAAAGTAGGCGAATGCCGGACTGACAGGGACGAGGCGCCGGAGACTGAGAGCGCCTTGCAGGAAGCGGCCCGCCGAAGTTCGCTCCGGAGCGGTGGCTTGAAACGGGGTTTGCCGGATCGCGGCATCCGGCCGAAATTCCGCAAGTAGGGCCAACCGGACTTTCGTCCGTTATCGCGGCAAGAGTGCCTGCTTTCGGGTTGTTTTCCCGCATTTGCGCATGTGTCGTCGGCAATGCGGCAACCGGCAGGCAGAATAAGGGTGGTACCACGGCTCTTTCGTCCCTTGGACGGAAGGGCTTTTCTTTTTGACACAACCCGATTCGCGTGATCGGGGGAACGAGAGGTGACCGTTGTGAGAGATCGATTGGAACAGCTCAAACAGGAAGCGATCCGCCAGTTGGAACAGGCGGCCACGAGCGCCGAGTTGACGGAACTGCGCGTCAAATTTCTCGGAAAGAAGGGCGCCCTGACGGAAATTTTGCGCGGCATGGGCGCGTTGTCGGCGGAAGAGCGGCCCGTCATCGGCCAGGTGGCCAACACGGTGCGGGAAGCGATCGAAGAGGCGCTTGACCGCAAGGCGGCGGAAATCGAACGGGCGGAGACGGCGGAACGGCTCGCCCGTGAAACGATCGACGTGACGCTGCCCGGACGGCCGGCTCCCGTGGGTGCGATCCATCCGCTGAACAAAGTGATCATGGAGATCGAAGACATTTTTACGGGCATGGGATTTTCCGTCGCCGAAGGCCCCGAAGTGGAAACGGACTACTACAACTTTGAGGCGCTCAACCTGCCGAAGGACCATCCGGCCCGCGACATGCAGGACACGTTCTATATTACGGATGAAATTTTGCTGCGCACCCAGACGTCGCCGGTGCAAATCCGCACGATGCTGGCGATGGGCGGGAAACTTCCGGTCCGGATCATCTGCCCGGGCAAAGTGTACCGCCGCGACGACGACGACGCGACCCATTCCTTCCAGTTCACGCAAATCGAAGGGCTCGCCATCGACCGGAACATCCGGATGAGCGATTTGAAAGGCGTGCTGCTGGAGTTTTCCCGGCGCATGTTCGGCGAAAAAACGCAAATTCGTTTGCGGCCCAGCTTTTTCCCGTTCACCGAGCCGAGTGCGGAAGTGGACGTCACCTGCGTGCACTGCCGCGGCGCCGGCTGCCGGGTATGCAAACATACCGGATGGCTGGAAATTCTCGGATCCGGCATGGTGCATCCCCGCGTGCTGGAATACGGCGGCTACGATCCGTCCGAGGTGAGCGGTTTTGCCTTCGGCATGGGCGTGGAACGGATCGCCATGCTGAAGTACGGCGTGGATGACATTCGCCATTTCTACTCCGGGGACGTCCGGTTTTTGCAACAATTCGCGCGGGCGTAAACAGCGCTGGCGGAACGATCAGCGGAAGGGAGATGAGGTCATGAACGTATCGTTGAAATGGTTGTCCGAATACGTGGATATAAGCGGCCATACGGCCGAAGATCTGGCCGGGTTGCTCACGCGGGGCGGCATCGAGGTGGATGCGGCCGAATCCCGCAACCGGGGGGTGAGCGGCGTCGTGGTCGGGCATGTCGTGGAGCGCGAAAAGCATCCCGATGCCGACCGGCTCAGCGTCTGCAAGGTGGACGCGGGAACCGGCGAACTGCTCACCATCGTGTGCGGCGCCCCCAATGTGGCGGCCGGGCAGAAGGTGCCCGTCGCCCTGATCGGCGCGGTGCTGCCGGGAGATTTCAAAATCAAGAAAGCGAAACTTCGCGGCGTGGAGTCCCAGGGGATGATCTGCTCGGCGAAGGAGCTCGGGCTCAATGACAAACTGTTGCCAAAGGAAATCCAGGAAGGGATTCTGGTGTTGCCGGAATCGTCCGTCATCGGCGAACCCATCGAACGGGTGCTCGATTTGGACGATGCGGTGCTGGAACTGGATCTGACGCCAAACCGTTCCGACGCCCTCAGCATGATCGGCGTCGCCTGCGAGATGGGGGCGCTTCTCGGACGGCCGGTGCGCCTGCCGGAAGCGGATGTCGCCCGGTACGAGGATGCCGGCCTGAAACCGGTGAACGAGCGGTTCCCGATCACGATCGCCGCGCCGGAAGCCTGCGGCCGATATGCCGGCCGGGTCATTGAAGGCGTGCGGATCGCCCCGTCTCCGCTCTGGCTGCAAAACCGGCTGATGGCGGCAGGCATCCGGCCCATCAACAACGTGGTGGACGTCACCAACTACGTCATGCTGGAGTACGGCCAGCCGCTGCACGCCTTCGATGCCGACCGGCTTGCCGGCGGGCGCATCGAAGTGCGGTTTGCGCGTCCCGGCGAAAAATTGGTGACGCTGGACGACCAGGAACGCGAGCTGGATCCGGACATGTTGCTCATCACCGACGGCCGGGTGCCGGTGGCGTTGGCGGGCGTCATGGGCGGAGCAAACTCCGAAGTGTCGGCGGATACCCGTACGATTTTTCTTGAATCGGCCAACTTCTCCGGCAAATCGGTGCGCCGGACGAGCCGGCGGCTCGGCCTTCGCTCGGAAGCGAGCCTCCGCTTCGAGAAAGAAGCGGATCCCGCAGCCGTGATTCCCGCCCTGAACCGGGCCGCGGCGCTGATCGCCGAGCTGGCCGGCGGCCGGATTGCGCCGGGCATCAGCGAAGCGACGGCATCGGTCAGGGAGCCGGCGGCGGTGCAAGTCACCCTCGAAAAAACGAACCGGTTGCTCGGCACGAACCTGTCCGCCGACGAAGTCGGGGCGATTTTCGAACGCCTTTCGTTCCATTACGAGCGGGAAGGCGACCGGTTCCGCGTGACGGTGCCGACGCGCCGCGGCGACATCTCCCGGGACGTCGACCTGATTGAAGAAGTGGCCCGGCTCCACGGTTATGACAACATCCCGACCACGCTGATGGAAGGGGACGTGACGACGGGCGGCCTGACGAAATCGCAGGCAATCCGGCGGGAAGTTCGCCGGTTGCTGTCGCTCTCCGGCATGCACGAAGTGATCACGTATTCGCTGACCGGCCCGGACCGTTGCGAAACGTTCAACCGGCTTGAACCCGGGGCCGTGCCGATTCGGGTCGCCATGCCGATGAGCGAAGAACGGAGCGTGCTGCGCACGACTCTGCTGCCGAACTTGCTGGATGCCGCAGCCTTCAATCGCAACCGGAGCGAACACGATCTTGCCCTGTTCGAGATCGGCAGCGTGTATTTGCACGGCGGGGGCAAGCTGGAGCAATTGCCCGCGGAGAAAACCCGTCTGGCCCTGCTCTTGGGCGGAAACCGCGTCGTCCATTCGTGGACGGACCGCGGCCGGCCGGCCGATTTCTTCGATCTGAAAGGCCTGGTCGAACGAATGGCCGCCCAACTCGGTTTGCCGGAACTCGTTTGGACGCCTGCGCAGCCGAACGGCTTGCACCCCGGCCGGTCGGCGGACATTTGGCTTGAATCGCACAACGGCGAGCGGCAGCTTGTCGGTTTCGCCGGCCAGCTGCATCCTTCCTTGCAGGCGGAACTGGATTTGGGCGACACGTTCGTGGCGGAATTGGATTTGGAACGGATCATCGAAGCGGCCGATTTCGCCGTCCGCTTCCGTGCCCTGCCGCGCCATCCGGCCGTCGATCGCGACATTGCCGTCGTCGTCGACCGTTCGCTTGCGTCGTCGGCGCTGGTGAAGGCGGTCCGTGAAGCGGCGGGAGAAACGCTGGAGAAGGTGCACGTGTTCGACGTGTATGAAGGGGAGCGGCTGGGAACCGGCAAAAAGAGCGTGGCGCTGTCGCTTCGCTTCCGCCATCCCGACCGGACGCTCACCGACGGGGAAATTGCCGACGTGCACGAGCGAATCGTGGCTGCGCTTGTCGAACAATTTGCGGCCGAGCTGCGAAAATAGCAGGAAAATCCCGTGGAGGCAGCGAATTGTTACGTGACGCAACGTGCAAGGACGGGCTTTCGCGGGGAGGGACTGACGTGAAACCGGAAAAAACGAAAGTCGCCGTTGAAATTTACGGCATGCAGTACCGGCTGTCCGGCAATGAATCCGACGGCCATCTCCGCAGGGTGGCGGAGCTTGTGGACAGCCACATGCGCAAAATTGCCGCGGGGTATCCGCGGCTTGACTTGCCGAGGCTGGCCGTGCTGGCGGCGGTCAATATCGCGGATGATTACCTGAAGCTTCAGGAGCAATACGATCAGGAACGATCCGGGCAGGAGCGGCACCGCTCGGAAGAATGGAACGAACTCAAGCGCAAATACGACGAGCTGGCGGAACAACACCGCCGGACGAAGGCCGATCTGGAAGCGGCCGGCGAGAAGGAAGCGCAGCTGTCCGCCAGGCTGGAATCGCTGCAGGAAGAATACGTCAAGCTGCAGAACGAGTACAACGAATGGATCCAGCTGGTCGATGCGGGGCCGTCCGATGCGGAGAAGTGACCGGCGCTGCCGGATGCAAAGCGCCGTCATTTCGGCCGAACGGCTGACGGAAATGCGGAAACGGGGAAGAAAACCGGGGGTTGGCATGGGCGCCGACCCGGTTTTCGTTCCCCGTTTTGTGTTGCGTGTGCCGCCGCGTCCCGTCAGCCGGCTTTGTCGCCTCCGCGGAACGGGGTGGCCACCGGCACAAACAGGTCGATGATGCCGATGACAAGCGCAGCCAGCAGGGCGCCGAGCACGGTGACCCGGACGTCCGCAATCAAAAACTGCGCCACCCAGATGACCGCCGCGCTGGCCAGAAACCCGACGATGCCGCGGCCAAACGGGGTGACCCGCTTGCCGAACACGGCTTCCACGATCCAGCCGAGCACGGCAATGGCGAGCGCCAGGAAAAAGGCGCTCCAGAATCCGCCGACTTCAAAGTTGGGCACGAGAAATCCAACCAGCATCAGGACGAGCGCGGAAACGATGAAACGGATGATATGGCCAATGATTGTCATGATTATCCCTCCTTCGGCCTTCACTCAAACCGTAGTTTGTCCCGCTCGGCCAAAATATTGCCCTCCCGCCGCCAGCCAATGATTGGTTGGTTTTGTGCGGCGGGTTCCACTATAATATCTAAGAAGAATCATGAGGCCAGAAAAGGCAAAACGACACCGTGCACAACATGCGGGAGGACCGAACGTTGAACGGAAAAGCAATCCGCACTCTGGAATTTGACAAAATCATCGGCCTTTTGACCGAACGGGCATCCACCTCCGCCGGCAAAGAGCTGGCCGCAGGGCTTCTGCCCGCGTCCGGCCTTGACGAGGTAACCCGCCGGCTCGCGGAAACGGATGAAGCCGCCGACGTCATCCGGCTGAAAGGAGCGCCCCCCTTCGGCGGCATCCGCTCCATCGGACCGCTTTTGCGGCGGGCCGCCATCGGCAGCATGCTTGAAGCATCGGAACTGATGGACATCGCCTCGACGGCCGGAGCGGGACGTCGGCTGAAGCGGTTTCTCGCCGCCGTGCACAAAGACCATCCGCTGCCGCTTCTGGCGGAGCAGTTCGAGCCGATCGCCGAACTCAAGGAACTGGAGGAAGCGATCTGGCAATGCATCGACGAGCAGGGGGAAGTGCTGGACCGGGCCAGCGCGGAACTGGCCCGCATTCGCCGCGAGAAGCAAATCGGAGAAGGGCGGGTCAAGGAGAAACTTGAGCAGATGATCCGGTCCTCGACGATCCGCAGCATGTTGCAGGACGCCATCGTGACGATGCGCGGCGGCAGGTACGTCATTCCGGTGAAACAGGAATACCGCTCCCGGTTCGGCGGCATCGTGCATGACCAGTCCGCGTCGGGCGCCACGTTGTTCATCGAGCCGGAAGCGGTGGTCGTGCTGAACAACCGGTTGCGCCAACTGGCGCTTGACGAGCGCAGGGAGATTGAACGGATTTTGCAAATGCTGACCGCCAAGGTGGCCGTACACATCGGGGAACTTTCCGACAACCTGGAACGCCTGGCGCGGATCGATTTCCTGTTCGCCAAGGCGCTCCTGGCTGCCGACATGAAAGCATCCCGTCCGGCCGTCAACGGCCGCGGTTTCATCCGGCTCAGGAAAGCCCGCCATCCACTGCTGGGCGACAAAGCCGTTCCGCTGGACGTGGAACTGGGCGGCGCTTTCCGCACGATCATCATCACCGGTCCGAATACCGGGGGGAAAACCGTATCCCTGAAAACGATCGGCCTGCTCACGCTGATGGCCGCCTCCGGCTTGTTCGTCCCGGCGGAAGAAGGAAGCGAGTGCGCCGTGTTCGACGCCGTGTACGCGGACATCGGCGATGAACAGAGCATCGAGCAAAATTTGAGCACCTTCTCGTCCCATATGACCAATATTATCTCCATTCTGGAGCGTTTGACGCCAAACAGCCTCGTGCTGCTGGATGAGCTTGGCGCGGGCACCGATCCGTCGGAAGGTTCGGCGCTGGCCATCGCCATTTTGGATCACATCCACCGGCAAGGCTGCCGGACCGTGGCCACGACCCACTACAGCGAACTGAAGGCCTATGCGTACGATCGCGATGGCATGATCAATGCCAGCATGGAATTCGACGTTGCCACCCTGACGCCGACCTATCGGTTGCTCGTCGGCGTGCCGGGGCGCAGCAACGCCTTCGCCATCGCCCGCCGGCTCGGCTTGCCGGAGCGGATCATCAGCCAGGCGGAAGGCCAGATTGACGAAGAAGACAAGCGCGTCGAGTCGATGATCGCATCCCTCGAAGAAAACCGGATGGGGGCGGAAGCGGAGCGCCGCAATGCGGAACAGCTGAGGCGGGAACTGGAGGAAACGAAGCGGAAGCTGGACGAGGAGCGGGAGCGGTTTGCCCGCCAGAAGGAGGAGCTTCTGGCGCGGGCGGCACAGGAAGCGAAAGAAGCGGTGGCCAAGGCGCGCCGGGAAGCGGAAGCGATCATCGCCGATCTGCGGAAGATGGCGCTGGAAGAGGGGGGCTCCATCAAGGAGCACCGCCTGATCGAAGCCCGCAAGCGGCTGGAAGAAACGGTGCCGGATTTGGCCGGCAGCGGGCGGGACGGTCTGGCGCCCGCCGCGGGACCGGCCAGGGTGGAGCCCGGCGACGAAGTGTTCGTGCGCAGCCTGAACCGCACCGGATTTGTCGTTGAAACCGGCGAAGCGGAAGCGACCGTCCAGCTGGGGATCCTCAAGATGAAACTCAGCCTGACGGACCTGCAGCCGGTCGAACGCAAGGCGGAAACCCCGAAAATGAAAGCGGGGGGTGCGGGCATCAAGCGCACCCGCGACGAACGTTTGCCGCTCGAACTTGATCTCCGGGGCAAAACGCTGGAGGAGTCCTACGTCGAAGTGGACCGGTTTCTGGATGAGGCATTTCTCGCCGGCGTCGGCCAGGCGCACATCATCCACGGCAAGGGCACCGGAGTGCTCCGCGCGGGCATCCAGGAATTTTTGCGCAAACACAAGCACGTCAAAAGTTTTCGTCTCGGCCAATACGGAGAAGGAGGCGCCGGCGTGACGGTTGTCGAATTCAAATAAATGCATCTGAAACCGCGGCAAAATGAAGGGAAATGCGGAAACGGGACGGAAGCGCCGCGAAAAGAGGGAGGCGGACCGGTATGAACGACTATATTGATCAATGGCTGGAAAATCCGTACGTGTCCACGTTGGCTTTCTTTACCGTGGCCATTCTGGCGATGGTCGTCTTTCTGACGATTTTTGAGCTGGTCACCAAGTACAGCAACTGGCAAGAGATCAAGAAGGGCAATCTGGCGGTGGCCATGGCGACCGGCGGCAAAATGTTCGGCATCGGCAACGTGTTCCGGTTTTCCATTGCAGCCAACGATTCCGTGTACCAATCGCTCATCTGGGCATCCTTCGGTTTTGTCCTGCTGCTTGCGGCCTACTTCATTTTTGAATTTTTGACCCCCTGGTTCAACGTGGACAAGGAGATCGCCAGGGACAATCGGGCGGTCGGGCTTCTTTCGATGGTCATCTCCATCGCCCTGAGCTACGTGATTGGAGCGAGTGTGGCATGAAGGCACTGTGGGGTACGCTGTTTGCGGTGGCCATACTGTTCGTGGCGGCGGGCATTTATTATTTGCTGGTCGTCGCCTGACGGATCAAAGACCGATCGCCGCCGGCCGATCCGGTACAGCCGGCCAAATCTGACATTTCATGATTGCATCCCGCAAAGCATCGTTGTAAGATGGTAATTATTATGATTGGTGCATTTGCCCGGTGAAGCCGGGCGATTGCCTTTTGAGTCGGGAGGTAAGCAACGATGAGTGAACTAAAGGAGAAAATCCTGCAGTTGCTCAAGGAGGATGCGCGGTACAGCGCGGATCTCCTGGCGACGATGCTGGGCGTTCCCGCGGAGGCGGTGAAGGCGGCCATCACCGAAATGGAAGAAGATCACACCATCCTGAAATACACGACGGTCGTGAACCATGCCAAACTGGATGAAGACAAGGTCACGGCGCTGATTGAAGTGCAAATTACGCCGGAGCGGGGGCGCGGTTTTGACGCCATCGCCGAGCGGATTTACATGTTTCCGGAGGTCGCCAGCGTGTATCTCATGAGCGGCGGCTACGATCTGCTTGTGGAAATTGAGGGCCATTCGCTGAGGGAAGTGGCCAACTTCGTGTCCAGCAAACTGTCCACCCTCGATTCGGTGCTGAACACGAAAACCCACTTCATTCTGAAAAAATACAAGCAAGACGGCGTGATCTTCGAGAACCACGAAGGAGATCACCGGATGATGATTTCACCGTAAAGGAAGTTTTGGCGATGTTGGAACAAACCGGACTTGAGATAAAACCGAAACGGACATCCATGTCGGATTACATCAACGGGAAAGTGCGGCAAATTCCCCCTTCCGGCATCCGCCGTTTTTTTGACCTTGTTTCTTCCGGAAGCAAAGACGTCATTTCCCTTGGCGTCGGGGAACCCGATTTTGTCACGCCCTGGCATGTTCGGGAAGCGTCGGTCTATGCCCTGGAGAAAGGCATGACCGCCTACACGCCGAATGCAGGTTTGCCGGAACTGAGGGAACTGATCGCGGAATACCTGCTGAGCCGGTTCAACCTGCGGTACGAACCGGCCAACCAGATCATCGTGACGGTGGGCGGCAGCGAAGCCATCGACCTGGCGCTCCGGGCGCTCATCGAACCGGGGGATGAAGTGCTGATTCCCGAACCGTGCTTTGTTTCCTACTCGCCGTTGGCTTATCTGGCGGGAGGCGTGCCCGTCGGCATTGAAACGAAGGCCGAAGACGAATTCAAGCTGACCGCGGCGTCGCTGGAAGCGGCCATCACGCCGCGCTCCAAGGTGCTCCTGATCAGTTATCCGAGCAATCCGACCGGCGCCATCATGACGGAGGAAGACATGCGGCCGATTGCCGAGCTGGTCGAGAAGCACGATTTGATCGTCATTTCCGACGAAATTTACGCGGAGTTGACGTACGGCGGGAAACACGTCAGCTTTGCCGCCATGCCGGGCATGAAGGATCGCACCATTCTGGCCAGCGGATTCTCCAAGGCGTTCGCCATGACCGGCTGGCGCCTCGGCTACCTGTGCGCCCATCCCGAACTCGCCAAGGCGATGCTCAAGATTCACCAGTATGCCATCATGTGCGCATCCACCATGGCGCAAGCCGCAGCCATTGAAGCGCTTCGGGAAGGTCTGCCCGAGGTGGAGCGGATGGTGGAATCGTACAATCAGCGTCGCCGGTTGATGGTGACCGGTTTCCGGCAAATCGGCCTGGACATTCATGAACCGAAAGGCGCGTTCTACGCCTTTCCGTCCATCAAATCGACGGGACTGACGTCGGAGGAATTTGCCGAACGGCTGTTTGCGGAAGCGAAGGTTGCCGCCGTTCCCGGCAACGTGTTCGGACTCGGCGGGGAAGGCCATCTGCGCTGCTCCTACGCCACTTCGGTGTCGCAGCTGAACGAAGCGTTGGAAAGAATCGGGCGGTTTGTCGAGAAACTTCGGAACGGATAAAAGATCTACCCATTTCTCCTAAAAACTGCTATAATTGGACATGGATCGGTTGCCAACAGTGGAGGGGGGGCGTGGATGCAGGTCATGATACAGGCAAGCCCGAGCGGATTGTTGCAGGGCAGCCTGGTGAACGAGCGGGAAGAAACCTACGCCGGCAAGTCCTTGAGGGATTCACACAAAGCCGAGTTGGAAGAGAAGATCAGACAGCTGAGGGTGCTCATGGAACAAGCGGCGGCGGATGAAAACTCGTTCACGTCCGATGCGGTTGTTCAAATCAGCATGAAGCTCGACGAACTCATCAACGATTATCATCAATTCATGGAAGATTACAAGAACAAACCGAAATGAAGGGATTGAGCGGGTGCACAATCACCCGATGGAAAGAGGGGACCGTCTCCAACGTCCGGCGATGATGGGGCGGTCCCCGATTTTTGTTTTCTTTGTGCGTCCGAATCGGAACAATTCCCCGCAGGCACAATCCGGGTCGAACGAAACGGGAATCCGTGATATATTCATTTTGGAAGAACGGGACAACCGTACCCAGGCTTGGATCATATATCGAAACAAGGAGTGGCCGCATGAAACTGTACACGAAGACCGGCGACGGGGGAATGACCGGAATGATCGGCGGCAGGGTGAGGAAAGACGATGCCCGCGTGGAGGCTTGCGGCACGATCGACGAACTGAACAGTTTGGTCGGATTGGCCATCCAAAGCGCTGCCCTTGACGAGCGATACGCCGATCTCGCCGGCCGGCTGACGGTCATCCAGCACGAACTGTTCGATTGCGGATCCGACCTCAGTTATGTAAACCCCGGTGACCGGCCGTACAAGGTAACGCCGGAGATGGTGGAGGCGCTGGAGGCCGACATTGACCGGTTGCATGCGGAAGCGCCGCCGATCCGCCGTTTCATTCTGCCGGGCGGCACGCCTCTTGCCGCCTGGCTCCACGCGTGCCGCACGGTTTGCCGCAGGGCGGAGCGACGCACCGTGTCGCTGGCTGGCGCGACGGAGGCGAACCGGGAAGTACTCCGGTATCTCAATCGCCTGTCCGATTATTTCTTCGCGGCGGCGCGGGCGGCGAACGCGCGGGCCGGGGTGCCCGACACGGAATATGTGCGGGGCGCCGACGTGTTCCGCCTGGAAGATCGGTCCTGACATGGAGCATAATCCGTTCGTATACGTCGTGCCGCCCAAGGATGACGGCATCCTGCTCCGCACCGTGCTCCGTGACCGGATGGGGTTGTCCCGCACGCTCGTGGTCAAGCTGAAACGGGAAGAACGGGGCATCCTGCTCAACGGCGACCGGGCGTTTGTCAGCGCGATTGTCCGGGCGGGCGATCGGGTGGAAGTCCGTCTGCCGGAGGAAACGGCAGGTGACATTGCGCCAGAATCCGTTCCCTTCGACATCCTGCATGAAGATGAACATTTGCTGATCGTCAACAAACCGGCGGGCATCGTCGTCCATCCGACCCACGGCCATTATTCCGGCACGCTGGCCAACGGCGTCATCCGCCATTGGCTGGAGAAAGGGGTATCGGCCCGTTTTCGCCCCGTCCACCGGTTGGATCAGTATACCTCAGGCGTGCTCGCCATTGCCAAAAATGCCTATGTCCACCAGCAAATCGCCGGGCAAATGAAGAAAAACCGGGTGGAGAAGTCGTATGTCGCCATCGTGCACGGACGGCCCGACCCGCCTTCGGGAACGGTGGATGCGCCGATCGGCCGTTCGGACGATGAGCCGCATATGCGCATCGTCCGTCCCGACGGAGCGCCCGCCGTCACCCGGTACGAAACGGCGGAAACGTGGGAAAGCGCCGCGCTCGTCAGGGTGCAACCGGTGACGGGCCGGACCCATCAAATCCGGGTGCACATGCGTCACATCGGCCATCCGATCGTGGGCGATCCGCTGTATGCGGCCGAATTTCCGGTCCCTCCGGTTATCGCGGAAGGGCGCCACGCGCTGCACGCGGAATCGCTCGCCTTCGTTCACCCGGCCACCGGAGAACGGGTTTGCTTTCACGCCCCGCTGCCCGAAGATTTGGTCCGCCTGCGCAACCTTCTGGCCGCCGAAAGCGTAGAAAGGAGACAGAAACCGTGAGCAAACTGACCGTTTATCAATACGCGAAGTGCGGAACGTGCCGCAAGGCCGTCCGCCTGCTGAAGGAATTGGGCCGCGATTTGGAAATCAGGGAACTGTTTGAAGCGCCGCCCGACGAACGGGAACTGGCCGCCTTGATCGAGCGTTCCGGACTGCCGGCGCAAAAGTTTTTCAACACGTCGGGCGAACTGTACAAGGAAATGAATTTGAAGGAAGCGACCCGCGGCATGGATGATGGCGATAAGATCCGCCTGCTCGCTTCCAACGGCAGGTTGATCAAACGGCCGATCGTCACCGACGGCAAACGGGTAACGGTCGGATTCAAAGAAGAGGAATTCCGAGAAGTGTGGGGTGGATGAGCACTTGACCGGAAACGGGCATGAAAACCGGGGCGCATTGGGGAACGGAAACGAACCCGGAAAGGATGTCCCCGACGGAGGCAAAAGCGGCGGAAGCGACGGGAAGCCGCGTTCGTCCTGGATGACCTGGGGAGCGGCGGCGCTGACGCTGATCACGAAATACAAAACGATCGTTCCGCTGCTGTCCAAATTGGTCGTGCCGACGTTCAGCATGCTGGCGTCGGTATTCGCCTATGCGTGGGCGACCCGCAGCTGGACCGTCGGCATCGGATTCGTGGCCATGCTGCTCATCCATGAAATCGGCCACGTGCTCGCCGCCCGGCAGAAGGGACTGCCGGTGTCGGCGCCGGTGTTCATTCCGTTTGTCGGCGCACTGATCTCGATGAAAAAGCATCCGCGGGATGCGGCGACGGAAGCCTGGATCGCCATCGGCGGACCGCTCCTGGGCTCGCTGGGCGCCCTGCTTGCCCTTGCCGCCGGCATGGCGCTGTCCAGCACCGACCTTGTCTTCGTGGCCTATCTGGGCTTTTTCATCAATTTGTTCAACCTGTTGCCGATCCGTCCGCTGGACGGGGGGCGCATCGCGGCGGCCGTCACCCGCTGGCTCTGGGCGGTCGGTCTTGTCGCCGGGCTCGTGCTGATCATCTATTTGCGCAGCATTCTCTTGCTGGTGATTTATGCCCTTTTTGCCTATGAACTGTATCAGAAGTACGTCTCCGGGCGGGCGAAGAAAGCGCGGGTGGTGCCGTTTGCCATCAGCATACCGGAGGAACACGTGCGCGCGATGAATGTTTTCGTGCCGGGCGAACAACACCACCGCAAACTGGATTTCGCCACCTGGACCGAACTGGACGGCACCCAGCGGGTGGAAGTGATTTGGGATTCGCTGGCCATTCGCGAAACGTTGAGCCTGCAGGAGCCGTTTCTGGTGGAGGAAGTGCGGGTGACGGGCATCCGGCATGTCCAAAACGAGCAGGGTGACGTGATGCGTTACGACGCCCGGTGCGAACTGGTCGGCATCCCCCATGAGAACGATCGATATCATGACATTCCCGCACGCGTCAGGTGGGCGTTCGGCGCGGCCTATTTCGGGCTTGCCGCCGTGCTCGCAGCCCTGATGGCGGCGGTACAACGCATGCACCTGCCCGGGATCGGGGGCTGACGGATTTCCCAACATTGCCCGGGAAATGGACGCGCAAGGAGGAACCATGGAGCAAACGAAAAAACCACGCGTCATGCTGGTGGACGGCATGGCGCTTCTGTTCAGGGCCTATTACGCGGAAGCGGCGGTCGGCCGCGTTCGCAGGACGAGTTACGGTCTCCCGACGGGAGCCGTTTACGGATTTGTCCGGTACGTGTGGGATGCGCTGCGCACCTTTCGTCCGACGCATCTCGTCTGTTGCTGGGACGCGGGGGGAGGCACGTTCCGCAGCGAGCGGTATCCCGCCTACAAGGCAAACCGGTCCGCTCCACCCGAAGATCTGGTTCCGCAATTTGATCTGGTGAAGCAAGTGACCGCCGGACTGGGCTTCCGCAATGTCGAAGCGGCGGGCTGGGAAGCCGATGATTGCATCGGCACGCTGGCCGGCCGTTTCTCGGAAAACGGCGCCGACGTGTACGTTCTGACCGGTGACCGGGACATGCTGCAGCTGATCGCCGGCGGCGTGCAGGTCGTCCTCATGAAAAAAGGCTTCGGCAACTATGCCGTTTACGATGAACGGGCATTGCTGGACGAGACGGGATTGGCTCCCGGCCAAATCGTCGATCTGAAAGGATTGATGGGGGATCCCGCGGACCATTATCCGGGGGTGAGGGGCATCGGCGAAAAGACCGCCCTTCGTTTGCTGCAGGAGCACGGATCCGTCGAGGGGATTCTGGACGCGCTGGAAACATTGCCGAAGGGCGTGCGTGCCAAAATTGAAGCGGATGTGGACATGCTCCATCTGTCCCGCGACCTGGCCCGAATCCGGACGGACGCGCCGGTGGAATGCGGTCTGGACGATTGCGTGCTGGCGCCGGATGTTGATCGGGCGAAACAACTGTTTCAGGAACTGGAGATGAACAGCTTGCTCCGCCTGATCGGCTGACCAAATGCCGGCAAAAAAACCGGGACGGCGATCGATGATCACCGTCCCGGTTTGTCGTCAGCCTCGCCGGTTTGGCGGAAGGCCGATTGACCCGGGGCCAAACAAGGGAAGAAGCTTCCGTTGTTGCGGCCTGAAACGCCTGTCCATCCTCCGACAACGCCGGTCACCGCTCGCCGTCCGATTTGGCCTGGCCGATAAGTTGCGCCAGAAAATCGCGCAATTCGCCGGCTTCTTCTTCTTTCCACCCGAACACCGATTCCAGCACGCCTTCCTCCCAGATGTCGTCCGGCCCGATGACCGCGGTGATGCCGCGTTGCAGGTCGGTGACGAGTTTTTTGCCGAAAAAGCGTTCCGTCGTCGTGACGGCCAGGTCGAACCGGCTCATCGAAGGCGTGATGAAGGTGACGAACCGGGTGGTCGTCTGTTCCGTCTCGTCCGACAAAAAATCAAAGTTGTAAGCGCCCATCTGCATTGTTCCTTCTTTCTTCCGTGATTTCCGCCGCGAAGGGACGGCCCCTCTCCTGAAGGTTCGATTCGTGTTGTGAGGCAACACCCGTGATCAAACGCATTCTCCCTCATTATGCCAACAGAATCCGCCGTTCACAACAAGCTTTTCGCCTTGGCGCGGCAACTGCTGAAAATCTTTTATTTGCAAAGGATTGAAAAAGTTGGGTGATTGTGATAAAGTATTGGCAAACAGGACGAATGGGGAAGCACCCCTCGACGAAGTCGAGAGGTGCTTTTTCGTTCGTCCCATTTTATTTGGAGGTGGACCAATGAATCTGGTGTTCGTCAACAGCTTCGAGAAGCGAAAGGAGGACGGCCTCGTCCTGCAGGCGCAGGTGTCCATTGTGGAACAGCGCGGCAATTGGCAGGTGATTTGGAGCGGCGCCGGCGAAGGAGAACAGGCGGTACGGGAGGTTTGGTATGACGGAGGCACGTGGCAGGACATGCTGACGGCTTTCCGGCTCAATCTGGCGGAGAAGGCTGCGGACGGGTATTTGCCGCTGATTGACAGCCATGCGGACGAAGAGTGGCTGGCCGGCAAGGGCGGTTTCATCCGGATGCTCCAATATTACGGCGAAAACCGCCACGATGCCGGGCTGTACGAAAAGCTGCGCAAATGGCGGAACGACAAGGCGGCGAAAGAAAGGAAACCGTCGTACCTGTACGCCACCAACCGCGTGTTGCAGATGATCGCCTGCTTCGTGCCGAAAACGATGGAGGAACTGGCGCAAATTCCCGGTTTCGGCGAGCAAAAACGGAATCTGTACGGCAAAGAATTGCTGGCGATTACCGAAACGCACGAACGGCAAACGGCGTTTCCGCTGGACTGGGTGCCGGCGAAGGTGGACTTGCACGACTTCCGCCTGTGGCTGCACCGCCAGCGGGAATATCGCACGCGCACCCTGCTGGAGCGGAAAGAGACGAAGCGCCGGCTGATCGAACTGATTGCCGCGGGCAAGCCGCTGGCGGAAATCGCGGAAACGCTGAAACTGTCGCGGCGGGAGACGATTTTGCTGGCCGAGGAGCTGGAGGCGGACGGATACGCCTTCGAAGCGTGGCTGGACGTTGCGCTGCAGGACATGCCCGCCGGAGAGCGGGAGAAGGCATGGGCGGTCATGCAGGCGGAAGGCGACCGTTACCTGAAGCCGGTGCTGCAGAAAACGTACAGCGAAGAGGAGCTGAAGGACAAAGACCTGGAGCAGCTGTATGAATGGCTTCGTCTGATGCGGCTCCTCCTGCGGAACCGGCGCAAATCGGCGGTTCCGCAGGCCGCCCGGGAAGCTGTCTGAGCGCGGCGCGACGGCGGAATGCGCGTTTGGAGGAAAGGAGGAAAATCGCGCGAAAAAAAGCCGTTCCGGTGTCTCGGGCTTGATGCCCGGCACGCCGGTACGGCGTCGTTGCGTTTTCGGTCGTTGGATCGAACCCGTCGTGCAACGGGCACGGTTGGACGGTTTCCGAATGGCGGCGTCCGGCATTGCCGACGCGGCGGGGGCGGCCGCGGAATGCCCGTCTTTTCCGGACAGGCGGATTCAGCGGGGGCGTCGGGTCATCTGTTGCCAGACGGTGCCGGCGGCTTCTTCCCCGCCTTCGATGCGGGCGATGGCGTAGCGGACTTGCATGCGCACTTCAAATTCCGGATCGTCAGCGGCTTTCCTGAGGGCTTCCAGGGCGGATTCATCCCCGACTTCGTACAGGTAGCGGGCGGCGCGCCAACGAACGATTTTGGACGGGTCCGAGAGCGCTTCGCACATCGGGCCGATCGCATCCGGGTCGCCGATGTCCGACAGGCAGTCCCCCGCCGTCCGGCGGACGGCGGGGGAAGGGTCTTTCAGAAGCCGATACAGGTGCGGAAACACCGCCGGTTCCCGGATGTCGCCCAGGTATACCGCGGCCAGCCGTCGCAAGGAGAAGTGGTTGTCCGAGGCGGCTTTGACGATCAGGTGCAGGTTGCCGATCTCCGGTTTCAATTGCTCAAACGCGGCGTAGCGGATTTTCCAGTCCGGGTGTTCCAGCCGTTCGGCGATTTCCGCCGATGTCAGCGGCTCCTTCTGAGCGGGTTCCCCTTCGCCGCTGCGCAGCGCGCGTTCCGTCAGCTCCGCGAGACGCCCGTCATCGTGGGAAGCGTCCAGTTCCTGCAGCACCTGTTCGGCAATTTCCGCCAGTTCCCCGTACCGGACGCCGTAATCGTGCAGCGTCCGTTCCCGGATCAGGTTCGGGGAACCGTACTGGGCTTTCATCGCCGCGTCGATGAACCGCTGCGGGGCATTGACGCGAACTTCCTCCCGATCGGTTTTCACCCGAACCTGCAGCGGAATTCCGCGAAACTTTTGCACGTAGACGCGGGCTTCGCCGAATCGGTCGTCTTCTGCCGGATGCTTCGCCGAGGCGGAAGCGTCTTCGCCGAACGCCAGTCGGACGGCGGACAGAATCGCCTCCCAATCCGCCCCGGGTTTTCGTTCCACCGACAGGAAATCCGCCGTATGAAACACTTCCTTGACGCCCGGGATGTCCAGCATGTTGCGGATCACTTCGGGCGCTTTCGCCTTGTTGGCCATCGTCCACGTGTAACGCTGGCCGTCCGGCAGCCGTTCGTCCAAATTGATTTTCATCGCGTTCGGACTCGGTGTCGGTTCGATGTGGAGGATGCGCATGGGTTCGCCTCCTTTGGCACCGATTGGAGCCATTGGGATCATTCAGGGCATCAGGCACAACACATCAGGCATTCCAAACGTTCAGAGCCAATCCTTCTTCCTGAACAGGAAAGCCATCAGGGATGCGGTCACCAGCATGACGCCCAGCACGATGAAATAGCCGTATCGCGAATGCAATTCCGGCATGTAATCGAAGTTCATGCCGTAAATGCCGGTGATGACCGTCAGGGGCATGAAAATGACCGTCATGGCGGTAAATACGCGCATGATTTCGTTGGCCCGGTTGGCCAGGGAAAGCTGCAACGCCTCCCGCAAGTGGCCGACCAACTCGCGGAACGTTTCGAACGATTCGTAAACTTTCAGCGCGTCTTCATAAATGTCGCTGAAATACTTTTGCAGCTTGTCGTCGATCAGGCGCAGTTCCTTCCGGTTCAGCATGCCGATCAGGTCTTTCTGCGGCCCGAGGGTTTTGCGCAGCCACATGATTTCCCCGCGCAGGTTGATGATTTCGTTCATGTATGATTTTTTTGCATCCACCATGACCAGTTCATCCAGCTGCTCGATGCGTTCTTCGATCCGGTCGATGACGGTGAAATAGTTGTTGACGACAAGTTCCATCAGATAATAAAGGAACCAATCCGGCGAATGCACCTTTTCTTCCAAGAGAACGGGTTTTACCTTCCGGATTTCATGCAGCTTCTGGCGGGTGACCGTGATGATGAAATGTTTGCCGAGAAAAATGTTGAGCGCCCGCAGAAAAAATTCCTCGTTGTCGAAACGGATGCTGTTGATGACGATGAAATAATGGCCGTCGTACACTTCCAGTTTCGGACGCTGTTCCTCTTCCGAAAGGCAGTCTTCCACCGCCAGTTCGTGCAGGTGGAACAAGGGTTGCAACTCGTACAGCTCGTCGATTGTGGCATCAATCCAGTAAAACCCGTCTTCCGGCGGGTTGACCGCAATGGCGGGGGAGTCCATCAACTCGAATTTGCCGTGCTGCACCAAACGGACTTTCATGAAACGTTCACATCCTTCCCCTTATCGGTTGTCGAAGGGAACGCCCATGGACGCCGGGTGCCTGCTTGCCGGCACGACCCGGCATCATCCGGGTTATGTCCGGCCGTATGCGAAACCGGCGACCGTATGGTTTCCCCCCGAAACATAGCGTATTTCGTTATGCGGTCGACTGTTGGGGTCGCCTTCCATACGGTTCACCTCCATGTCACATCGGAAGGCGCCGAACGGAACCGCCCGTCCTGCGCCATGTCGTTAGTATAAACCTACGTCCCGGCCGATTCAAGGGATTCGGTCGGGATCGCGGAAACAGTTGACGCGGCGAAGGAATTCCGATAAAGTATGAATATCCAACTGAATAGCTGAGCGTTACTCTTATCAAGAGCAGGTGGAGGGACGAGCCCGATGAAACCCGGCAACCGGCAATCGCGCCCGAGCGCGATGGCACGGTGCTAATTCTTGCGAAAGCGTTCCGTTTTCGAGAGATGAGAGAGGCCGCGCGATTCAACATCAAGTGGACCTTTCTGCATCAGAAAGGTTTTTTTGTTTCCATTTTTCGCGTTTCGCTCCGTGCCGGAGCGGAACCATTCAAGACGGGAGTGAAGAACATGCCGATCAAAATTCCGGACGCCCTTCCGGCCAAAGAAGTGCTGCAGAAAGAAAACATTTTCACCATGGACGAAACGAGGGCTTATCATCAGGATATCCGCCCGCTCCGCATCGCCATTTTGAACCTGATGCCGACCAAGGAGACGACGGAAACGCAAATTCTCCGGCTGCTCGCCAACACGCCGCTGCAGGTGGAATTCGTGCTGCTGCACCCGAGCACGCACACGTCCAAAAACACGTCGCCGGAACATTTGCGGATGTTCTACAAAACGTTCAATGACGTGCAGGAGCAATATTTCGACGGCATGATCATCACCGGCGCACCCGTCGAGCATCTGCCTTTTGAACAGGTCAACTATTGGGAAGAATTGAAAGAAATCATGGACTGGGCCAAGGAGAGGGTGACGAGCACCTTCTATATCTGTTGGGCTTCCCAGGCGGGATTGTACCACCATTTTGGCATTCCGAAATACCCGCTGCCGGAGAAGCTGTTCGGGGTGTTCCCGCATCGCGTGACCAAACCCGGCGTCAATCTGGTGCGCGGATTCGATGACGTGTTTCACGTGCCGCAATCCCGCCACACGGAGGTGCGCCGGGAAGACATCCTGCAGGTGCCGGAACTGGAAATTTTGTCGGAGTCCGAGGAAGCCGGCGTCTATCTGGTGGCCACGAAGGACGGCAAACACATTTTCGTCACGGGCCACTCCGAATACGACCCGCTCACGTTGAAATGGGAATACGACCGGGACGTTGCCAAGGGACTTCACGTGCCGTTGCCGAAATACTACTTCCCGGGGGACGACCCGAACCGGACGCCGATTTCCAACTGGCGGGGGCACGCCAATCTGCTGTTTTCCAACTGGCTGAACTACTACGTGTATCAGGAAACGCCCTACGAGTGGGTGTTGTGACCGCCCGTCGGCATAATCCGACGTGAAGCTCGCAAGCCTTCCGGTTGCATCCATCGTGTGACGTCCGACCGGCCGGGCATAACGCCCGCGTGCTGTCCGGCAGAAGATACCGGATGTTGCGGGACGGGATCAGGACAGGAAATGGAGCGGAGGAAACGATATGAAGATCGAAAGCCGTTTGGCGCAAATCGGTTCCCAGGCGGATTCGGTGACGGGAGCCGTCAGTTTTCCGGTGTACAATGCCACCGTATATCGCCATCCCGGGCTCGGGCAAAGCACGGGGTTTGACTACGCACGGACGAAAAACCCGACCCGCTGCGTGCTGGAAGAAGCGTTTGCCGACCTGGAATCGGCCGACGCCGCCTTCGCCTTCAGCTCCGGCATGGCAGCGCTGCAAACCGTGTTGGCCCTGTTCAACCAGGGCGACCATCTGCTGGTGTCGCTCGATTTGTACGGCGGCACGTACCGGCTCATCGAGCAGGTGCTCACGCGCTTCGGGCTTTCGGCGGACTATGCGGATACGAACGACATTGCAGCGCTGGAATCCCTCCGCAAACCGAACACGAAGGCAATCCTGATCGAGACGCCGACCAATCCGCTCATGATGGTCACCGACATTGCCGCCGTCAGCGCGTGGGCGAACCAATACGGAATCCTGTCGATCGTGGACAATACGCTGCTCACCCCCTATTACCAGCGTCCGCTGGAATTGGGCGCCGACATCGTGGTGCACAGCGCAACCAAATATTTGGGCGGGCACAACGACGTGCTGGCCGGTCTCGTGGCGGTGAAGGGAAGCGAGCTTGCGGAGCGCCTCGCCTTCCTGCAAAATTCCATCGGCGCGGTGCTCGGCCCGCAGGACAGCTGGCTGCTCATGCGGGGCCTCAAGACGCTGGCTCTCCGCATGGAACGGCATCAGGAGAACGCGATCCGGATCGCGCATTACCTGCGGGAACACCCGTTGGTGGAAACCGTGTATTACCCGGCGCTCGCGGACCATCCGGGATACGAGGTGCAGAAGCGGCAGGCGGACGGAAATTCGGGGCTCCTGTCCTTCCGTGTCCGGGACGCCCGGCTGGTGCCCCCGATCCTGGGCAACATCCGGCTGATCGCCTTCGCGGAAAGCATGGGCGGCACCGAGTCCCTGATGACGTTCCCCGCCGTGCAAACCCATGCGGACATTCCGGAAGACATCCGGCGCAAAATCGGGGTGGATGACCGGTTGCTCCGGCTGTCCGTCGGCATCGAACACGTCGATGACCTGATCGCCGATCTGGATCGTGCATTCCGTCTGGCGCAAGAGGCATTGGCGGAAAATGCGGCGAAAGCCGGGCTGCCGGACCGCTGACCGCATGATGTCGTTCAAACCGAAGATGCGATGCGAGGCGTTTTTTCCCGCTGCATGCTCATGCAAGTGCGCAAGGCCGACCGGATTTCCCGGTCGGCTTTTTTTGCAAAAATGTGATGCATTTATGCAGCATATTTTTTCGAAAATTCCAAAATGGCCTTGTTATCCTGCGATTTTGCAGCCGATTTGACCAGAAATCCGAGAACGGATGAAATATGCTGTATTTTTGCAGCACAGTCGCTCAAAAATCCAATTTCAGCGAAAATATACTGCGTTTTTGCAGCACAATCACCCGGTTATGGTCTTCGCTCTTTGCTCAGGATGTTTCAACCGACGGCATCATACCCCCTGTCCGAAGACAGCGGGACCGTTGCTCGGCCGCGCCGTGATCAAAGGGACAGCATGTCGGCGATCTTGTCCGCCGTCAGCAGGTTGCCGACGAAAAACTGCCCGAATTCCCCGAAGCGGGCGCTCACTTCATCGAAACGCATTTCGTAGACGAGCTTTTTGAATTGGAGCGGGTCATCGGCAAACAGCGTGACGCCCCATTCCCAATCGTCGAGGCCGACGGAGCCGGTGATGATTTGCTTCACCTTGCCGGCGTATTTGCGGCCGATTTCCCCGTGGCTGCGCATCATGCGGCGACGGTCCGCCACGTCGAGCATGTACCAGTTGTCGGCGCCTTCGCGCTTTTTGTTCATCGGGTAGAAGCAGATGTGGCGGGTTTTCGGCAGCGCCGGATAAAGCCTGGCGGCGATTTCCGGCATTGCCCGCGCTTCTTCGCCCGCTTTTCCCGTATAGTTGGACAGTTCCACCACGGATACGTAGGAATATTCCGGAATCGTGCAATCGGCAAAAGGCAGCTTGTTGAACGAAATCTCCAGTTCATGCAGTTCCACAAGCGTTTCCCGCAAATGCACGAGCAGGAAGTCCGCCTTCTGCCCGACGATGCCGTACAGGGCGAAACTGCCCTTTTTCGCGTCGCCTTGTCCCTGGTTGACGGCTTCGGCCTGTTTGAGCCAATCGGTCAGCGCCTGTACCGCGTCGCTTCGTTCCGCCTCGGGCAATGCCCGCCAGGACGCCCAGTCAATCGACCGGAAATCGTGCAGCGCATACCATCCTTCCAATGTGGCCAACGCTTCGCTCATCGTGCTGACACTCCTTCGCAAGGTTCAACTTTGATTTTGCAAACCGGCAACGAGAATGAAAACTACATGAGAAACGGTCAAATCTGGCACTTTCCATATCTTATCACAAGTTGACGGACTTCAAACCGTTCAAGTAAACTGAATTCGGACAATCCTGTGAACGGATCCGGATCGGAGTGAAGAGACATGATACAGACAGCCATTGCCACCCTGTTGATTTTCGTTCTGGTGTTCGGCATCGGATTCATTTTGAACATGCTGCTCAAAACGTCATGGTTCCCGTTGTACGGCTATGTTGTCCTGCTCGCGGGGATGATCGTCTGGTTTTGGCGCAAGGACGGCCAGTCGTTTGTTGGCACGCTGTCGGGATTCGGCTTCCCCGACTACGCCGCCATGGCCGGCGGCCTGATCGGCGCGTGGCTGGCCGGGTACACGATCAAGTTGCTGAGAACCAAAGGGTACAAAATGTTCTGACGCCACGCGGCGTGGCATTGAATCCGGAACAAGGGTTTCGGCCGTGATAGCGGCCGGAACCTTTTTGCTGTACGCCCGGCATGGGCGTCATCTCTACGGTGAAAGTCCGGAATGGGGGCTGGCGAGCGCCTACCATTAGCCGAGGGCAAGGGTGTCGGTCGCGAGGCCGAATCTGAAGGAAGCCGG
>Ga0310836_100377_pt1 | contig 39210 bp, 39 predicted proteins | sample SM_ome_4_FD_201310 | JGI IMG/M metagenome (GOLD analysis project Ga0310836, IMG submission 201310) | Sorghum-adapted microbial communities enriched on stacked mutant (SM) sorghum from Joint BioEnergy Institute, Emeryville, California... ... | reverse complement strand
AAATCGCATGTTTCGCTTCCTGGAGTCTCAGCTTGCCAAATCCCCGCTCAGGGAAAAACTCTTTCTCAACCTTCTTGCAATACTCTTGAAAGAGAGACTCTACTGCTTCATCGCCCAGTATTCTTACGGCGAGAAACTTCTCCATATCTTTGCTGGCGCCGTAACAAGCCTTCACCAAATCGATCAGCTGGTCGCGATTTAGCTGCTTCAGATGCTTATTCAGAGCAGACTTCGTCAGCTTCACAGACTTTTTCCCTCCCGGCCGCTTAACCAGTGACTTGGGGATCAGCTTGTCCTTCTGCCGCCCAAGCTCCTGATTCACTTCTTCGCAGGAGAAATGTTCGGGATCATATCCTTCGCGAACCCAACCGATAAAATGATCCCGCTCCGGATGATTGGGAGTGAGCAAAACTTCCATCAGATGCTGATGCCCCCAGACACCTCCCACATCTTCAAGCGGGCAACTGCGAGCTCCATCCAGACACAAGGGCGCCGGATCGGAAATTGATGCGTCAATGTTGATCAACGTAACCGTGTGCCGCCAATCGTCGCCAAAATCATAGACGTATGTAAAAACGGCGTTTTCCTCTTGAACGTGCTTCTGAACGGTTTCTCTTCGTGCATTTAGTATCTCACGGTTCTCCAAATCCGCGAATGTCGGATCAGGCAGCCCGATCACCTTCTCGTTCACATGAAACTCGTAAAAATGGTAATTTTCCCAACCCATGACCGATTGGATGATTTTGTGAAGCTGATGAAACGTCACGTCCGGATGAAATTGAAACTCCCGCCAAATCTTCGGGGCAATCTCATTCAGTTCGATTCTGCATCTATAAACCATGATCGTCTGTTCTCCTTTTAAGTATTCCGAGTATTTAAACAAACCCACTGTATCCCGGTTGGAATTACAATGGGTAGGCTAAATGGTAAACAGCGGCAAACCGAATGCTTCCCGAACAAAGCTCATATCGCGGTCCCTTGATACAAGACCAAGCTGGTGCTCAATAGAAGTTGCAATAATAATTGCGTCCGGAGTTTTAAGCTTCCGTCCTTTCGACTTTTGTTCCCTGCGTATGTCCCCGGCAAGTCGGGCAACACTGGAACTTACCTCAATACATCTTCGTGAATTAAACAGCTTGATTCCTTGCAAACGATAAGCGGATTCCAGCCCGCTGAACACTTCGCACTCCGTAATGACGGAGAAATAAATCGACATCCGATCGTCACTGGCTTGCCGAACAAAATCCAACGCGGCATGCTCACCAGCCAGCAGTGCAATGGCGATATTGGTATCGAGTAAATAACCATCCATTTAACTCCACTCTTCCTCGCGCATTTTCTTGACTTCATCAGCCAACTGTTTAGCTTGTTCCGGTGTTAAAACTCCGGCCGACTCAAGTATGTCATCAATGGAATAGTCATCCTCGACTTCAATCGTTTGGTTATCCAAATTGATTTTCACTTTGCTTTGCGTAATATTCATCTTCGTCAAGATGGAACGAAGTTCATTAGCCGTTTTTTGATCCATCTTTTTGGGCAAAGACATGGTTAAAACCCCAACCTTCCGATTTAAGATTTGCAAAATATTTCCGTATTGCCGACGTATTCTGGGCTTTGCCGGATTTATATTCCATTCTGCTCTGCTCAATCAGGGATTGGAGCTCCGGATTGGCTTCAACATCAGCTTGAATCGATCGCTGTTTTTCGATATCATTTCACTCCTGTCATAATCGTTTCTTCTGTCATACTGGAGCGCTTAATTTCGTGTTACCAACAGTATAACATAACACACTCAAAATCCAGAAGGAGATAAGCCGGCCTCTTTCGGAATAGCTTATCGATCCAGATGGCTTGTCCCCCCTCACCGCACAAACCGCCCGCTACACACAAACCGCGCCACATCCGCCTGACGTCGGTTCGTGTTCATAATGTGTTGCCGATGGAATATCCCGGCTGCGGGACGGGCGATTACCGCCATCCGGCGTATCAGGCGCAACTGGACGACGGCACGACGGCGGTGGAGCTGCTGTACGACAGCCACCGCATCTTCCGGGGCAAGCCGCCGCTCGACGGGCTGCCGGCCGTCTACGCGGAGGCGGACGACGAGGCGGAGACGCTGGAGCTGGTGCTGGTGAACCGGTATTCGGGGCTCAAGGCGGTGTTGTCTTACACGGTGTTCGAGCGGCATGACGCCATTGCCCGTTCGGTGCGGTTCGTCAACGGGGGAGACCGGCCGATCCGGCTGCTTCGGGCGCTCAGCGCCAGCGTCGACTTGCCGGACAGCGGATATGATGGGCTCCATCTGAGCGGCGCCTGGCTGCGGGAGCGGATGATCGAACGGCGAAGGCTCACGCCGGGCATGCAGGGCATCGAGAGCAGAACGGGAGCCAGCAGCCATCAGCACAATCCGTTCATCGCCCTGCTGGCGCCCGGAGCGGACGAGGATCACGGCGACGTGTACGCCTTCAGCCTTGTCTACAGCGGCAGCTTCGCGGCCCAGGCGGAAGTGGAGCAGTACGGCACGACCCGGGTGTCGATCGGGCTGAATCCGTTCGATTTCTGCTGGCTGCTTGAGCCCGGCGCCTCCTTCCAGACACCGGAGGCGATCCTGGTCTACTCCGCGGAGGGGCTCGGTGCCATGTCCCGCACGTTCCACCGCCTGTACCGGACGAGGCTGTGCCGGGGCGGTTACCGCGACCGGACGCGACCGGTGCTCATCAACAACTGGGAAGCGACGTATTTTGACTTCAACGAAGCGAAGCTGCTGGAGATCGCGAGGGCGGCCCGCGAGCTCGGCATCGAACTGTTCGTGCTGGACGACGGCTGGTTCGGGAACCGCAACGACGATACGTCGTCGCTCGGCGACTGGAAGGTGAACGAACGGAAGCTGCCCGGCGGTCTTCGCCGTCTGGCCGAACGGGTGCGGGACGAGGGGCTGATGTTCGGACTGTGGGTGGAGCCGGAGATGATTTCTCCGGACAGCGAGCTGTACCGCAAACATCCGGACTGGTGCCTCCATGTGCCGGGCCGGCGGCGGACGGAGACGCGGAACCAGCTCGTGCTGGATTTGTCGCGGAAGGATGTGTGCGATGCCGTGGGCGACATGATCGCCGGCGTGCTGGCATCCGCGCCGATCGGCTATGTGAAATGGGACATGAACCGGAACATGACCGAAATCGGCTCCGCCGCCCTGCCGCCCGAACGGCAGCGGGAAACGGCGCACCGGTACATGCTCGGGCTGTACCGGCTGCTTGACCGGCTGACCCGCGAATTCCCGCATATTCTCTTCGAAAGCTGCGCCAGCGGCGGGGGGCGTTTCGACCCGGGCATGCTGCATTACATGCCCCAGACATGGACGAGCGACAATACCGACGCGGTTGCGCGCCTGAAAATCCAGTACGGCACGAGCCTCGTCTATCCGGCCGTCAGCATGGGCGCCCATGTGTCGGCCGTGCCCAACCACCAGGTGGGCCGCGTCACGTCGCTGGACATGCGCGCGCATGCGGCCATGTCCGGCAACTTCGGGTATGAGCTGGACGCGACCGCCCTGACGGAGGAAGAGAAGGAACGGGTCCGTCAGCATGTGGCGCTGTACAAGGAGATCCGGCAGCTTGTCCAGTTCGGCGACCTGTACCGGCTGCTCAGCCCGTTCGAGGGCAACGAGGCGGCGTGGATGTACGTCAGCGAGGACCGGTCGGAGGCGGTGGTGTTTTATTTCCGCGTGCTGGCCGAAGCGAACGGTTCGCTGCGCCGCCTCCGATTGAAGGGCCTGGAGCCGGATGCCGATTACCGGCTGGAGCCGCTCGACGGGCGGGAGGACGCGAACGGAGCAGGCATCGTGTACGGCGGAGACCATCTCATGTGGGCGGGGCTGCATGCCGACACGGGGGACGGCGATTTTCAGAGCCGTCTCTGGCGGCTGCGGCGGGTTCACGATGCCAGATAAACGGTCAAAAACGGGAATGGCATGCGGGCCTGTCGGGTGCGCTGCAATTCCCGTGTTTTTCTTGGCGGAATCGCCGGTATCCCGCCTTCCTTACCGTGTCCGCCCGCGCTTCGGCACACCGGGCCGGCGTTGAACCGCCGCCGGCGCTGTTGTATGATAGGGAAGATACGCTGGATGCAAGAAGGCGGGACTTCCGCATGTTGGAGCGAAATGCAGATTCGGCCGCTTCCCCGCCGGTCTGGAGCGCGGTCGTCGTCGCGGCTGGACGAGGCTCGCGCATGGGGACGGCCGAGCCGAAGCAATATCTCGCGCTCGCCGGCAAGCCGATTCTCCTGTATTCGCTGGAGCTGTTCGAGGCGATGCCGGAAATCGGCGAAGTCGTGCTCGTGACCGGCGCGGATGAGATCGGGCGCTGCGAGGCGCTGTGCGCGGCGCACGGTCTGCGCAAGGTGCGGCGGATCGTCGCCGGCGGCGCGGAACGGCAGCAGTCGGTGCATCGGGGAATTGCGGCGGCGGCGGGCGAATGGGTGCTCGTGCACGACGCGGTCCGGCCGTTCGTGACGCCCGAGGCGGTCCGGCGCTGCATGGCGCAGGCTGTCGGGACCGGGGCCGCGGTGCTCGCCGTGCCGGTGAAGGACACGATCAAGATCGTGGACGAGGCCGGCCGGATCGCGGCGACGCCGGACCGACGCGCGCTGCGGGCGGTGCAGACGCCGCAGGCGTTCCGAAGGGAACTGCTGCTCGCCTGCCACGAGCGGGCGGCGCGCGAAGGATTCGCCGCGACCGACGACGCGGGTGTCGTCGAGCGGTACGGCCATCCGGTCCGGACGGCGGAAGGCGAGTATGCGAATATCAAGATCACGACGCCGGAAGATCTGACGGCGGCGGAATGGCTGCTGCGGATCGGCCGGCCGGAGGCGGCCGGCGCGCCTTCCGGCGCGGAGGGCGGCGTCAGGGCTGAAGGAGCGGGCAACATGATCCGGGTCGGACAAGGTTTTGACGTGCATGCGTTCGCGGAAGGGCGGCCGCTCGTCGTCGGCGGGGTGACGATCCCCCACGAGCGCGGCCTGCTCGGCCATTCGGACGCCGACGTGCTGCTCCACGCGATCGCGGACGCGGTGCTCGGCGCGCTCGGACTCGGGGACATCGGGAAGCATTTTCCCGACACCGATCCGGCGTACAAGGACGCCGACAGCGTGAAGTTGCTCAAGCATGTATGGTCGCTCGCGAAGGAGCGGGGGTACTGGCTCGGCAACGTCGACGCGACGATCATCGCGCAGCGTCCGAAGATGGCACCGCACATTCCGCGGATGGCGGAAGTGATCGCGCGCGTGCTGGAAGCGGACGAGCCGTCGCAGGTCAACGTGAAGGCGACGACGACGGAGCGGCTCGGGTTCACGGGCCGGGAAGAGGGCATCGCGGCGCAGGCGGCGGTGTGCCTCGTGAAGCGGTCGTAACGGGCATGGGAGCCCATAATCCATTCATGACAGACAGCGGAAAGGGGATGCCGGGCATGGCAAGCGGAGTGCGCGTCCGTTATGCGCCGTCGCCGACGGGACACCTGCATATCGGCAACGCGAGAACGGCGCTGTTCAACTATCTGTTCGCGCGCAGCGCGGGCGGGAAATTCATCATCCGGATCGAGGACACCGACACGAAGCGGAATGTCGAGGGCGGCGAGGAGAACCAGCTCACATACCTCCATTGGCTCGGCGTGGACTGGGACGAAGGCCCGGATGTCGGCGGGCCGTACGGGCCGTACCGGCAGACGGAACGGCTGGACTACTACCGGGAGCTGGCGGACAATCTGCTGAAGCGCGGACTCGCCTACAAATGCTACTGTACGGAGGAAGAGCTGGAGCGGGAGCGCGAAGAGCAGGCGGCCCGCGGCGAGACGCCGCGCTATTCCGGCAGATGCCGGCATCTGACCGACGCGGAGCGCGCGGCGCTGGAAGCGGAAGGCCGCGAGGCGAGCGTCCGTTTCCGGGTGCCGGAAGGGAAGACGTTCGGCTGGGACGACATGGTGAAGGGCGCGATCTCGTTCGAAGCGGGCGGCTTCGGCGATTTCGTCATCGTGAAAAAAGACGGCGTCCCGACCTACAACTTCGCGGTTGTCGCCGACGACCACGCGATGCGGATCAGCCATGTGCTGCGCGGCGAGGACCACATCTCGAACACGCCGCGCCAGCTCATGATCTATGAAGCGTTCGGCTGGGAGCCGCCGGTGTTCGGCCACATGACGCTGATCGTGAACGAGCAGCGGAAGAAGCTGAGCAAGCGCGACGAGTCGATCATCCAGTTCATCGAACAGTACGACAGGCTCGGCTATCTGCCGGAAGCGCTGTTCAACTTCATCGCGTTGCTCGGCTGGTCGCCGGAAGGCGAGCAGGAGATCTTCAGCCGCGAAGAGCTGACGAAAATCTTCACGCCGGCGCGGCTCAGCAAGAGCCCGGCCGTGTTCGACACGCAGAAGCTGGCGTGGATGAACAACGACTACATCAAGCGTGCCGACGCGGACCGGATCGCGGCGCTCTGCGTGCCGCATCTGCAGGCGGCGGGCTTCCTGCCGGCGGAGCCGGATCAGGCGCAGCTCGAATGGACGAAGCGGCTCGTCGCGCTCGTTCGGGAGAAGCTGCGCAGCGCGGCGGACATCGTGCCGCTCGCCGAGGTGTTCTTCCGCAATGATCCGGCCGACGAGCCCGAGGCGGCCGAGGTGCTGCGCGAGGAGCATGTGCCGACGGTGCTGCGCGCGTTTCTTGACGCGCTCCGCGCCGCCGAAGGCGAATGGACGGTTGACGGCGTCAAGGCGCTTATCAAGGGCGTGCAGCAGGCGACGGGCTTCAAGGGCAAGCAGCTTTTCATGCCGATCCGCGCGGCGCTGACGGGCCAGACGCACGGCTCGGACCTGAACGAGACGATCGTGCTGCTCGGACGGGAGAAGGCGGAAGCGCGCCTGCTGAAGCGGCTGGGGTGACGGCGGCCGGGAGGCGCCAGGCGCCGCTGACGGGCGGATGGCAGCTCCGCCAAACGGGGGCGACCGGGCGGGAAGAGGCGCGATGCGCGGACGTGCGGGGTTGACGGTCCGGGTCGGCGCGGCCCGCGGCAATAGGCGCGGAATACGGGAATGCCGGCGCGGCGCCTCCGAACCGCCGGATTGCAAGACTGCGCACCTCACGTTATACTACAGTCAGATGAGTTCTCGTCCGTGCGCGGCGGGAGCGGTCAGACAAGCTGATACAGACGACAAGCGTCGAACAGGAGAAGTACGTTCCGGCAGGAATCGCAGAGAGGACAACCGGCATGCGAGCGGCACGGCCGCCCTGTCTGCCGGCTGGAAGTTGTCCATTCCGCGGAACCGAAAATGCGCCTGGGAGCTTCGCCCCGAACCCGTCGGCCCGTGTGCCGGCGGCAGTAGGCGGCGGCGGGTCGCGCCGTTATACGCGGCAAGAGATGGGAACCGGCCGCATCTCCGGAGCTTTCGCACGGAGGAGGCGTTCCCAAGCAGAGTGGAACCGCATGTCATCGTGCCTCTGCAGCTTCGGCTGCAGAGGCTTTTTGGCGTGGAGGAAGAGAAGAGCTTCGGCGGGCTGCCGGGCTCAACGCGGGCCGATTTGTCCGGGAGACGGTCGGGGCGATGGCGCGAAGTCGTTTTTCAGGGGGTGGAAGAAGGATGTTTCGTCGGCTCAGGTCGGACATTCAGGCGGTATTCGACAACGATCCCGCGGCGCGCAACTGGCTCGAGGTCGTCTTCACCTACTCCGGACTGCACGCCATCTGGGCCCACCGGGTGGCGCATGCGCTGTACAGGCGGAAGTTCTACACGCTCGCGCGCATCATCTCGCAGTTCAGCCGGTTCATGACCGGGATCGAGATCCACCCCGGCGCGAAAATCGGAGACCGGCTGTTCATCGACCACGGGATGGGCGTCGTCATCGGCGAAACATGCGAGATCGGCGACGACGTGGTCATCTATCAGGGCGTCACGCTCGGCGGAACGGGCAAGGAGAAGGGCAAGCGCCATCCGACGATCGGCAACAACGTCGTCATCGGCTCGGGAGCGAAGGTGCTCGGCTCGTTCAAGGTCGGCGACAACTCGAACATCGGCGCGAACTCGGTCGTCGTGCGGGAGGTGCCGCCGAACAGCACGGTCGTCGGCATACCCGGCCGGGTCGTCCGGAGCAACGGCCAGCGGGTCGACCGGCTTGACCACACGAAAATTCCGGACCCGATCGTGGAAATGTTCCGCGGCATGCAGCGGGAGATCGAGGAGCTGCGCGGGGAGCTTGAAGCGCTGAGACGGGAAAAGGAAATCCGGCAGCGGGAGCAGGATGGGCTGCCGGCGACCATGGGGGAGCAGGGTGGCCGGGGCGCGGAGGAGCCCAGAACGCCGCGGCCGGCGTCCGCGCCGGAGCGGGACGAGGCGGACGCGCGCAAGCTCAAGATCACGACCGGAGGAGACGCGTGAAATGGGCCAAATCAGAATTTACAACACGATGTCGCGGGAGAAAGAAGTGTTCGTCCCGCTGACGCCGGGAAAAGTAAACATGTACGTGTGCGGACCGACCGTGTACGACTACATCCACATCGGGAACGCGCGGCCGGTGATCTTTTTTGACGTGGTCCGGCGGTATCTGGAAGCGGTCGGCTACGAAGTGAACTATATCGTCAACTTCACCGACGTCGACGACAAATTGATCCGCAAGGCCGCGGAGACCGGCTCGACGGTGCCGGAAGTGGCGGAGAAGTACATCGCCGCGTTCAACGAGGACATCGAGGCGCTCCAGGTGCGGAAGGCGACGGTCAATCCGCGTGTCATGCACCATATTCCCCAGATCATCGCGTTCATCGAAGGGCTCGTCGCGCGCGGGTACGCGTACGAGAGCGGCGGGGACGTCTATTTCCGCACGCTGAAATTCCCGGATTACGGCAAGCTGTCGCACCAGAATCCGGAGGAACTGCAGTACGGCATCCGGATCGAGGTCGGCGAGAAGAAGGAGAACCCGCAGGACTTCGCGCTGTGGAAGGCGGCGAAGCCGGGGGAAATTTTCTGGGAGAGCCCGTGGGGGCCGGGGCGTCCGGGCTGGCACATCGAATGTTCGGCGATGGCGCGCGAATACGCGGGCGACACGCTGGACATCCACGGCGGCGGGCACGACCTGCAGTTCCCGCACCACGAGTGCGAGGTCGCGCAGTCGGAGTCGCTCACCGGCAAGCCGCTGGCGCGGTATTGGATGCACAACGGCTATATCCATATCAACAATGAGAAAATGTCGAAGTCGCTCGGCAACGGCATTTCGGTAAAAGAGCTGCTGCGGCGGACGAAACCGGCGGCGGTGCGCTATTTCATGCTGTCGACGCACTACCGGAGCCCGCTCAATTTCACCGACGAGACGATCCGGCAGGCCGAGAACAGCATCGAGCGGATCGTGAACTGCCATGTGAATCTGAACCACCGGCTGGCCGCGCTCGGCAGCCGCGGCGCCGCCGGGGCGGAGCAGGCGCGAGCGACCGGCTCGACCGGCGAGCCGGAGCTCGACCGGCGGATCGCGGAGATCCGCGCCCGGTTCCACGCGAAGATGAGCGACGATTTCAACACGCCGGACGCGGTGACCGCGCTGTTCGACCTGGTCGGCGAGGCGAACCAGGCGCTCAAGCGGGAAGTGCTGTCGGGCGCCGTCATCCGGGTGCTGCTGGATGAGCTGGAGGCGATCGACCGGGTGCTCGGCTTCCTGCCGCCGGCGGACGCGGCGAAGCTGGAAGACGAGGAGATCGAGCGGCTGATTGCGGAGCGGACGGAGGCGCGGAAGAACAAGAACTGGGCGCGCGCGGACGAGATCCGCGACCTGCTGGCCGAACGGGGCATCTTGCTTGAGGACACGCCGCAGGGCGTGCGCTGGCGGCGCAAATGAGCGATCCGGCGAAATCCGAAGGCTGGCCGGTCGAGCCGCCGGCCAGGCCGCTTCACCTGATGAACCCCGTCGTGCTCGCCTACGTCGGCGACGCCGTGTTCGAACTGCTGGTGCGCCAGCGTCTGGCGGCCCGGCCGAACCACAAGCCGGACGAGCTGCACCGCGGCGCGATCCGGTTCGTCTCCGCGAAGGCGCAGCGCGCGCTGCTCGAGAAGCTGCAGCCGCATCTGACGGAGGAAGAAGCCGAGATCGTCCGCCGGGGACGCAACGCGAAATCCGGCTCGCCGCCCAAAGGAGCGGACATCGGCGATTACCGGCATGCGACGGGGCTCGAGTGCCTGTTCGGCTGGCTGTACTATGCGGGCAGATTCGGCCGCATGGCGGAGCTGCTCGGCATGGCGGAAGAAGACGAACCGCAGGCGGGCGCGCATGCCGCCGCCCGCCGCAAGGAGGATGACCGATGACCGGTCGGGAAGAACTTAAGCAACAGGGCGAGATCATCGCCGGCAGGCATCCGGTGCTGGAGGCGCTCAGGGCCGGCCGGGAAATCCACAAAATCTGGATCGCCGAAGGCGTCCAGCGCGCGCTGATCCAGCCGATCGAGGCGGAAGCGCGGCGGCGCGGCATCGTCATCCAGACGGCGGACCGTCGCCGGCTGGATCAACTGGCGCAGGGCATCGCGCATCAGGGCGTCGCCGCGCAGGCGGCGGCCCACCGCTACGCGGAGCTGGACGATCTGCTCGAAGCGGCCGAGGCGAAGGGGGAACCGCCGCTCATCCTGCTGCTCGATGAGATCGAGGACCCCCACAACCTCGGCTCGATTCTGCGCACCGCCGAATGCGCGGGGGCGCACGGCGTCGTCATTCCGAAGCGGCGTTCGGCGGGCCTGACGGCCGCCGTGTACAAGGCGTCGGCCGGCGCGGCCGAATTCGTGCCCGTCGCCCGGGTCACGAACCTGGCGCAGACGATCGACCGGCTGAAGGAGCGCGGCCTCTGGATCGCCGGCGCCGACGCGGGCGCGCGGGACGATGTCTGGCGCGCGGATTTGACGCTGCCGCTCGCGATCGTGATCGGCAGCGAAGGCCGGGGCATCGGCCGGCTGATCCGGGACAAATGCGATTTCCTCGTCAAGCTGCCGATGTTCGGCAGCATCAATTCGCTGAACGCCTCCGTCGCCGCGGGCGTCCTGCTGTATGAAGCCGTCCGTCAGCGGACCGCCGCGCCGGAAGACGCCGGAAACGGCCGTACGTCCCCGGAGCTGGACGGCTGACATGGCCTCTGGTCGGGAAGTCGTGCTCCTGGTCGACGGCTACAACATGATCGGCGCTTGGCCCGAGCTGGAAAGACTCAAGGAGCGCGACTTCGAGGAAGCGCGCGGCCGGCTGCTGGACCTGCTCGCCGAATATCAGGGATACTCCGGCACGCGGGTGTACGTCATTTTCGACGCGCACCAGGTGCCCGGTCTCGGCAGGACGTACAGGCAGCAGAACCTGACCGTCATCTATACGAAAGAAAACGAGACCGCGGACGAATGCATCGAACGGCTCGTCGGCGAGCTGTCGGGGCGGGGGCGGCACATCTACGTCGCGACCTCCGACCTCGTGGAGCAGCGTGTCGCCTTCGGCAAGGGAGCATTGCGCATCTCGGCGCGCGAACTGCTGATCGAAATCGAGCAGAACCGCAAGTTCATCGGCGACGCGCTTCGCCGGACGCCGCCGGTGAAGCGCAATCCGCTGGACAGTCTGCTGGATCTGGATATCCGCCGCAAGCTGGAGCGGATGCGGCGCGGCGGCATCGATTCCGACAAGTCGTAATCCCGGCCTTCGGTCCGGTTGTCCCTGTCCGAAATGTGAGTGAGTACTCACACTTGACGGACACGGGATAGCCGGATTTTACTTGGCTCACTAATGCGAGTGATTACTCACTCTCATCCAGAGGAGGGGATTCCATGTCCCGCAATCAGGCCGCTTGCATCTCCGTCCGCGGCGTCACCCGCAAATTCGACGACAAGGAAGTGCTGCACGGCATTACGCTGACGGTCCGCTCCGGCGAAATATTCGGCTTGCTCGGTCCGTCCGGCTCAGGCAAGACAACGCTGGTCAAAATGATCGCCGGCATCGACGAGGCGACCGCAGGCGAGATCGACGTGCTCGGCACCCGCATGCCGAAGCTGGAGATGATGAACCGGATCGGGTACATGGCGCAGTCGGATGCATTGTATGCGGAACTGACCGCCCGGGAGAACCTTGAATGCTTCGGATCGCTGTTCGGCCTGCGCGGCGGCAGATTGAAACAGCGCATGCTGGACGTGATGGAACTGGTCGGCCTGACCGGACACTTGAATCTCCTAGTCGGCGCGTACTCGGGCGGCATGAAGCGCCGCCTGTCGTTGGCCATCGCGCTGCTGCACGAGCCGGAGGTGCTCATCCTCGACGAGCCGACCGTCGGCATCGACCCCGTGCTGCGGAAGTCGATCTGGGACGAGCTTGCGTCCCTGAGCGCGCGGGGCGCGACGGTGCTCGTCACGACGCACGTCATGGACGAGGCCGGGAAATGCCGCCGGCTCGGCATGCTCCGCGACGGCAATCTGATCGCCGCCGGCACGCCGGAGGAGCTCATGGCCGGGTCCGGCGCCGCATCCATCGAGGAAGCTTTTCTCCATTACGGATGTGCCTGCGCATGAGAATCCGAGCCCTGATCATCCGGATCATCCGCCAGTTCGTCCACGACAAGCGGACGCTGGCGCTGCTGATTCTCGTCCCCCTGATCGTGCTGTCGCTAATCAATCTGATCTTCGACGGCGATACGTATCAGCCGAAGATCGGCGCCGTCCAGTTGCCTGACCCGATCGCGCAAAATCTTGTCAGGCACGGCGCCGAAGTGACGGTGTTCGACAAGGCGGAGGACGCCGAAGAAGCGCTCTCCGGCCGCGAGATCGACGCGATCGTCCGGCTGGAAGGCGGCGCGCCCCGGGTAATGCTGGAGGGCACCGATCCGGCGAGGAACCGCGCCGTCATGGCGGTGATGCAGGCGGCCGTGCAGGAGCTCGTTTCCGCGCAAAGCCGGACGGAGGCCGTCCCGCTGCCGACTTTCGACTATCTGCACGGCGGAGCGGACATGTCGACTTTCGACAGCCTCAGCCCCGTATTGATCGGCTTGTTCGCGTTCTTCTTCGTGTTCCTGATCGCGGGCGTCTCTTTCCTGCGGGAGCGGACCAGCGGCACGCTGGAGCGGTTGCTCGCCACGCCGCTGCGCCGCCGGGAGATCGTGGCCGGCTATACGGCGGGCTTCGGCATTTTCACGAGCCTGCAAGCGGTGCTGATCGCGGGCTACGCCATCGACGTGCTGGGGAGCCTGATGACCGGCAACTTCGGGTATGTGCTCCTGATCATGCTGCTCCTGTCGCTGACCGCGCTGAGCCTCGGCACGTTTCTGTCCGCGTTCGCCCATACGGAATTCCAGATGATCCAGTTCATCCCGCTCGTCATCGTGCCGCAAGTGTTCTTCTCCGGCCTGTTCGATCTGGAGAGCATATCCCCGTGGCTCCGCTGGCTGTCGCACGTGACGCCGCTGAAATACGGCGCGGACGCGCTCAGGGACGTCATGATCCGCGGCGAAGGCTGGAGCGCCATCGCGCGCGAGGTTTACGTCCTGCTTGGGCTTGCGCTTGCCTTCATGGCGGCCAACGTGCTCGCGTTGCGCAAGCATCGGAAAATATAGTAACCTGAGGTGGCAGACGATTTTGCGAGAGGTGCGAGGAGAAAGCCCGCCATGACGGACGAGAAGGAGCAATGGCTGGTCGACCTGCTCCGCCGGCTCGAAACCGGGGACGAGAGGAAGACCGAGAAGCAGATTCGGATCATCGAGGCGGCCGTGGAAGTTTTCTCGGAGAAAGGGTTCGCCGCCGCCTCCACGAGCGAGATCGCGCAGCGGGCCGGCGTCGCGGAAGGCACGATCTTCCGCCATTACAAGACGAAGAAAGACCTGCTGCTGTCGATCGCCGGCCCGATCGCGGCCAAGCTGTTCGCGCCGTTCCTCATGCGCGATTTCGTGAAGCTGCTGGACATCCCGTACGACCGGGTCGAAGACTTCCTGCGCGCCATTCTGCGGGACCGGCTGGAGTTCGCCCGCAAGAACATGAAGCTGATCAAGATTCTGGTCCACGAGGTGCCGTTCCAGCCGGAGCTGCTCGCGCAGATCAGGGAGCTTTTCACCCATATCGTCATCACGCGGGGCGAGAAGGCCATCAGGCACTTCCAGGCGCGGGGCGCGCTGAAGGAGATGCCGCCCTGGCGCGTCATCCGGTCGACCATAAGCCTGTTCGTCGGCATGGTCGTATTCCATGTTTTCCTGGCGCCGGACTTCCCGTTCGACGAGGAAGAGGAGATCGAGTGGACGGTGGATATTCTCCTGCACGGCATCGCCGGCAGACCTTCCTGACGCAAGAATCGCGGCGTAGCAATAAATGCCGGCCGCCCGTTGTTGACGCTCCAAGAGATCATCCTTTATACTGAATCTATTATTGCGCCGCTACGTGCGGGCTCGGATGCGTACACGTCTTGCAGGCCGGAGGGATTGTTCGTGGGCGTCGACCTCAAAGCAGCGCATATGCGTGAATATGAATCGAGATCGGACGAGGACATTGTCGAGGCGGTGCGCGAAGGCGACAGCGATGCGCTGGAGTTCCTGATCAACAAGTACAAGAATTTTGTCCGCGCGAAGGCAAGATCGTATTTCCTGATCGGCGCCGACCGTGAAGACATCGTCCAGGAAGGCATGATCGGCCTCTACAAGTCGATCCGCGACTTCAAGGGCGACAAGCTGGCTTCGTTCAAGGCGTTCGCCGAATTGTGCATTACGCGCCAGATCATTACGGCCATCAAGACGGCCACCCGGCAGAAACATATCCCGCTGAATTCCTACATCTCGCTGGACAAGCCCATCTACGACGAGGACTCCGACCGGACGCTGATGGACGTTCTGTGCGGATCGCGCGTATCCGATCCCGAGGAACTCATCATCAACCAGGAAGAGTTCGTCGGTCTGGAAGACAAGATGGCCGAGATTCTGAGCGATCTCGAGCGCCAGGTGCTCATGCTCTATCTGGACGGCCGATCCTATCAGGAGATCGCGGTCGACCTTGACCGGCACGTGAAGTCGATCGACAACGCGCTGCAGCGCGTCAAGCGAAAGCTGGAGCGCTACCTGGAATTCCGGAACGTTGGCGGGTGAAGACGCGGGATGGAGGGCTCGCCTGCCGGAACGGAAGCGCAAACAATGGAAAACAGCGCGGCGAAATGCGGGTGACGGCCGACGGGCGGCGTCAATTAGCGAAATGATTTCTTCTATTTTGTGTCATCAGGCTGATTGGCCTGAAATAGAAGCAATCTTTTCGCTTATTTCCGCGACTCCCTTCGAAATCGGCCACTTCTGAAAAAAATAAGAGAAGCAGCTTCATCTATTTTGGCTGTCCGGGGCATTTTCGACAAAACAGGCGAAGCTTTTTCGCTTATTGCGGTTCAGCCGGCGTTGCTGTCGCGGATCGGCGGGCGGATGGGTATGGCGGGAGCTTTTTTTGTCCATAATGGTCGGAACGGGAAACATTGGCGCGGCTCGCTCCCGGTTCGCCCGCACATGATGCGTTGACACGGGACATCCGTTATGCTAAAGTGGGTTAGGTAGCCCCAAATATTGCGAACGGTTTATTTTTTTTGCGCTTTATCCTGTGACCGGCCTTGCCGTTTACGGGACGGCAGACCGTGTCGCCCGGGCAACTGATCCCGGCGGTTCGCCGGAATGCTGCACAGGCATTTCATGTTCGGGAGGTGTACTTCACATGCGGGTGATCATTACGCTGGCTTGCACGAATTGCAAACAACGCAACTATACGACGACCAAGAACAAGCGGACGACCCCCGACCGCATCGAGATGAGGAAGTTCTGCAAGTTCTGCAACGAGCACACGCCTCACCGCGAGACGAGATAGGCACTGGAGGTATTGACGTGACCTTCCTGGCGAGAATGAAACAGGGCTTCGGTTCGACGATCGCCTTTTTCTCCGACAGTTGGAACGAACTGAAGAAAGTCCGCTGGCCCAACCGCAAAGAACTGACGAGCTACTCGATCGTCGTGTTCGTGGCGATCATCTTCGTGACGATCTACTTCTGGGTACTGGACATCATCATCTCCGAGCTGCTCGAACTGATCGTTTGAAGAACGAATCCGAAGGTGGCCTGGATATGGAGAAACGATGGTATGTCGTCCATACGTACTCCGGGTATGAGAACAAGGTGAAGACGAATCTCGAGAAGCGGGTCGAATCGATGGGCATGCAGGACAAAATTTTCCGCGTGCTCGTGCCGACCGAGGACGAAGTGGTCACCAAGGACGGGAAGAAGAAAACCGTCCAGCGCAAGGTGTACCCGGGCTACGTCCTCGTCGAGATGATTCAGACCGACGATTCCTGGTACGTCGTCCGCAACACGCCGGGCGTGACGGGGTTCGTCGGGTCGACCGGATCGGGATCGAAGCCGACGCCGCTCATGCCGGAAGAAGTCGATCAGATCCTGAGGCATATGGGCATGGAAGAGCCGAAACCGAAGATGGAATTCGAGCTGAAAGACACCGTCCGCGTCAAGCACGGGCCTTTCACCGATTTCATCGGCACGGTGGAGGAAATCTTGCTCGACAAGAGCAAGCTGAAAGTCCACGTCAATATGTTCGGCAGGGAAACCCCGCTTGAGCTCGATTATACTCAGGTGGAGAAGATATAATTATCCGGTTTCCGGCGCCCGCGATTCGTTCGCGGCGGTGGGAGGGCTGCGGATTCGCGCGTGCGGCGCGGCATTCCGATGCGAGGCGTCGGATGCGGGCGTCCGATGCGCGGGAAGCGGTCCGTCTGACCACATTCCAGGGGCAGGAGGTGTTGCAAAATGGCAAAGAAAGTCATCAAGATCGTGAAGCTGCAGGTTCCTGCGGGCAAGGCCAATCCGGCGCCGCCGATCGGTCCCGCGCTCGGTCAGGCCGGCGTGAACATCATGCAGTTCTGCAAGGAGTTCAACGCCCGCACGGCGGATCAAGCAGGCCTGATCATTCCGGTCGTCCTCACCGTGTTCGAAGACCGTTCGTTCACGTTCGAGACGAAGACGCCGCCGGCGGCGGTGCTGCTGCGCATCGCGGCGGGCGTGGAGAAGGGCTCCGGCGAACCGAACAAGCGCAAGGTCGCCACGGTCAAGCGCAGCAAGGTGCGCGAGATCGCCGAGCAGAAGATGCCCGACCTGAACGCGGCTTCCGTCGAAGCCGCCATGCGGATGGTCGAAGGCACGGCCCGTTCGATGGGCATTGTGATCGAAGACTGACCGGCTGAAGGGAGCCGGTCGCGCGGTTGCTCCGCAACCGCTCCGGTGAACGCTCCGCGTTCATTTTCGCGGATGCTTCGATCCGCTTAAGTGGGAGGATTCCCCCATGGGGAACGTCCGTTACCACCACACAAGGAGGAGAGCAACATGGCAAAACGCGGCAAGAAATATCAGGAAGCCGCCAAGCTGATCGACCGCGACGCGGTGTATGAGCCGCTGCAAGCGGTGGAGCTTGTGAAGAAGGCGGCAACGGCCAAGTTCGACGAGTCGGTGGAAGTCGCCGTTCGTCTCGGCGTTGACCCGAAGAAGCAAGACCAGGCGGTGCGCGGTGTCGTCGTCCTGCCGCACGGCACGGGCAAGACGAAGCGCGTGCTCGTGTTCGCCAAGGGCGAGAAAGCGAAGGAAGCCGAAGCGGCCGGCGCCGATTACGTCGGCGATTCGGATCTGATCAACAAGATCCAGCAAGGCTGGTTCGACTTCGACGTCTGCGTGGCGACGCCCGACATGATGGCCGAAGTCGGCAAGCTCGGCCGGATTCTCGGCGGCAAGGGTCTCATGCCGAACCCGAAAGCCGGCACGGTCACGTTCGACGTGGCGAAAGCCGTGCAGGAGATCAAGGCCGGCAAGATCGAATACCGTCTCGACCGCGCGGGTCAAATCCACGCGCCGATCGGCAAGGTATCGTTCGATGCCGCCAAGCTGGAAGAGAACCTGCGGGCGCTGATCGAAGCGCTGAACCGCGCGAAACCGGCGGCGGCCAAAGGGGTCTACCTGAAGAAGATCGCGATCTCTTCCACGATGGGTCCGAGCGTTACCGTCAACACGGCGGCCTATCGTTAAGACGAAAGCGCACATCCAAATCGAATATGCGTACCGTAGACAGTAGGTGCCGCAAGGCTTAATGTCCTACCGAGGTGCTATGAATAGACGCGATTCGCCGGAACGACACGGGCTCCGGCGGCGCACGTCATGGCCTCCGCTGTCTGCGGAGGCCATGTTCATGCATCGGGCAGCGAAGCCGACGGGTTACGGATGCGCGACTCTATGTACGGGAGGTGTCAATCATGGCAAACGCCAGGATCATCCAGGAGAAGCAGCAGATCGTTGAAGAGATTACGACGAAACTTCGCGAGAGCGCGGCAACGGTTCTCACCGACTACCGCGGCCTGAACGTCGCCCAGGTGACGGAGCTGCGCCGCAAGCTGCGCGAAGCGGGCATCGAGTTCAAGGTGCTGAAGAACACGCTCATCCGCCGAGCGACGGCGAACGCCGAGCTGACGGAACTGGATTCGGTGCTCACCGGTCCGACGGCCGTCGCGTTCGGCAAGGACGATGTCGTGGCGCCGGCCAAGATTCTGAGCGAGTTCGCGAAGCAGAACGATGCGCTCAAGATCAAGGGCGGCGTGGTCGAAGGCCGCGTGGTCGGCTTCGACGAGATCAAGGCGCTGGCGGATCTTCCGTCCCGCGAAGGCCTGCTCTCCATGCTGCTCAGCGTGCTGCAGGCGCCGGTCCGCAATTTCGCGCTCGCCGTCAAGGCGGTCGCGGAGAAGAAGGAAGCGGAAGCCTGATCGAACAGTTTCATTGCGCATGATCCGCCGCCCGGTCGGGCAGCGGGCCAATAAACCAATCCTTATGGAGGTATTTCCATGTCGAAGGAACAAATTCTTGAAGCGATCAAGGGCATGACGGTCCTTGAACTGAACGAACTGGTGAAGGCGATCGAGGAAGAATTCGGCGTAACGGCCGCGGCTCCGGTCGCGGTTGTCGCCGGCGGCGCGGGCGCTGCTGCCGAAGCGGTGGAACAAACGGAATTCGACGTCATCCTGGCGAACGCCGGCGCGTCGAAGATCAACGTCATCAAGGTTGTCCGCGAAATCACGGGCCTCGGTCTGAAGGAAGCGAAGGACCTGGTCGACAACGCGCCGAAGCCGCTGAAGGAGAAAGTCAGCAAGGAAGAGGCCGAGTCGATCAAGGCGAAGCTCGAAGAAGCGGGCGCTGCCGTCGAACTGAAGTAATTCCATTTGTCGAACCCCCGGGAAGCGATGGACTTCGGGGGTTCGTCGTCATTATGGCCATGCGGGGCGGCATCCGGCCGGGAGGTGTGTTGCATGTCCGAACACTACTATGCGAAATCGCCGCAGTCGGGAAGCGACAGGAAGCGGTTCGAAACGGTGCTGCTCGGCAGACGGCTGACATTTGCGACGGACGCGGGTGTTTTTTCGAAATCGGGCGTCGATTTCGGCAGCCGGCTGCTGATCGAGACGGCGGACATCCCGGACGGGGCGCGCGTGCTGGACGTCGGCTGCGGGTACGGACCGATCGGCCTCGCGATCGCGGCCGCGCTGCCGAACGCGCACGTCACGATGCTCGACATCAACGAGCGGGCCGTCGCGCTGGCGCGGGAGAACGCCGGGCGGAACGGCGTCCGCAACGTGACGATTCTGGAGAGCGACCTGCTTGCCGCGGTGCGCGGGCAGACGTTCGACGCCGTGCTCACGAATCCGCCGATCCGCGCGGGGAAGGCGGTCGTGCACCGCATTTTCGCGGAAGCCTGCGAGGCGCTGGCGCCGGGCGGAGTGCTGTGGGTCGTCATCCGGAAGAAGCAGGGCGCGCCGTCGGCTTCGGCCAGGCTGGAAGAGCTTTTCGGAGCGGGCAATGTAACGATGGCGGCGCGTGACAAAGGGTATCACATATTGCGGGCGGAGCGGGCAAACATTTGTTGACTCGCTTTCTTGCCTGTGGTATCATTATAAAATGTCAGCATTAAAATAGGGCACAAGTCTTTTGTCCGCCGTTTGTCAAGTGCGAATTTTCGGACGGCGTCTACAGGCGGTGCCCGGGATCCGGCGGATTCAGGTATAATGACGTTTTTTTGGGCGAAAATGATTAGACATATGGGGATTTCTGCCTCAACCGGAGGAGTGCTGCGCTTCGGCCGTTTGCCGTTTTCGCGGGTGACGCTGCGCGGCCGGTACCGGTTCGGCGGCGATTCGCGGCACGACGGTCTTCAACCGGGCGCATGCGCCCGGTAAGGCCTTTCTTTCGTCTATGGGCGTTTTCAGGCCGCCGTTTGACCGCGGCGGATTGATCATAGAGCAAGGCAAGGCTGCAAGTCAACCATGAGGGGTGGGGTAAAGTTGGCAGGACATCTCGTTCAGTATGGCCGACGCACGCGCAGGAGCTATTCCCGCATCAAGGAAGTGCTCGAAGTACCGAACCTGATCGAAATCCAGCAGATATCGTACCAGAAATTTCTGGAACGCGATTTGCTCGAACTGTTCCAGGACATTTCGCCGATTACGGATTTCACGGGCAACTTGTCGCTCGAGTTCATCGACTATTCCCTGGGTGAACCGAAATATACGGTGGACGATGCGAAGGAACGCGATGTGACGTACGCCGCTCCGCTCCGCGTCAAGGTGCGCCTCATCAACAAGGAGACCGGCGAAGTGAAGGAGCAGGAGGTGTTCATGGGCGATTTTCCGCTCATGACCGAGACCGGCACGTTCATCATCAACGGCGCGGAACGCGTCATTGTCAGCCAGTTGGTCCGATCCCCCAGCGTGTACTTCAGCACGAAGGTTGACAAGAACGGCAAGAAAACCTATACGGCGACGGTGATCCCGAACCGCGGCGCGTGGCTCGAGCTCGAGACGGACGCGAAGGACATCATCTACGTCCGGATCGACCGCACGCGGAAAATCCCGGTAACCGTGCTTCTCCGCGCCCTCGGCTTCGGCACGGACGCCGAAATTCTCGACCTGCTCGGCCAGGACGAGTTCATCCGCAACACCCTCGACAAGGACAACACCGACTCCGTCGAGAAGGCGCTCATCGAAATCTACGAACGGCTCCGTCCGGGCGAACCGCCGACGCTCGAGAACGCGAAGAGCCTGCTCGTCGCGCGCTTCTTCGATCCGAAGCGGTACGACCTGGCGAACGTGGGCCGCTACAAGATCAACAAGAAGCTGAACATCAAGAACCGGCTGTTCAACCAGCGGCTCGCGGAGACGCTTGTCGATCCGTCGACCGGCGAAATCATCGCCGAGGCGGGCCAGGTGATCGACCGCCGGCTGCTCGACCAGATCGCGCCGTACCTCGATAACGGCGTCGGCTTCAAGACGTACCACGTCGCGAACGGGGTGCTGGATGCCGACAGTATTCCCCTGCAGACGATCAGCGTATTCTCGCCCGATGAGGACGGGAGAGTCGTCAAGATCATATCGAACGGCAACATCGACAAGTCGGTCAAGCACATTACGCCGGCCGACATCATCGCGTCGATCAACTATTTCATCGGCCTGCTGCACGGCATCGGCAGCACGGACGACATCGACCATCTCGGCAACCGCCGCCTCCGTTCGGTCGGCGAGCTGCTGCAGAACCAGTTCCGCATCGGACTTTCCCGGATGGAGCGCGTCGTCCGCGAGCGGATGTCGATCCAGGACGCGAACGCGATCACGCCGCAGGCGCTGATCAACATCCGTCCGGTGATCGCTGCGATCAAGGAGTTCTTCGGCAGCTCGCAGCTTTCGCAGTTCATGGACCAGACGAACCCGCTGGCCGAACTGACGCACAAGCGCCGTCTGTCCGCGCTCGGTCCCGGCGGTCTTACGCGGGAGCGCGCGGGCTTCGAGGTGCGCGACGTCCATCCGTCCCACTACGGCCGGATGTGTCCGATCGAGACGCCGGAAGGTCCGAACATCGGCCTCATCAACTCGCTGTCGACGTACGCGCGGATCAACGAGTACGGCTTCATCGAGGCGCCGTACCGCCGCGTCGATCCGGAGACGGGCGTCGTCACGGACCACATTGATTATATGACGGCGGACGAAGAGGACAACTACATCATCGCGCAGGCGAACGCCGCGCTGACGCCGGAAGGCAAGTTCGCCGACGACATGGTCATCGTCCGCTACAACAAGCAGGCGGACAACATCCTGACGATGCCGAGCGACCGCGTCGACTACATGGACGTGTCGCCGAAGCAGGTCGTATCCGTCGCGACGGCGCTGATCCCGTTCCTGGAGAACGACGACTCGAACCGCGCGCTCATGGGCGCGAACATGCAGCGTCAGGCCGTGCCGCTGCTCGTCCCGGAGGCGCCGCTCGTCGGCACCGGCATGGAGTACAAGGCGGCGAAGGACTCTGGCGTCTGCGTCGTTTCGAAGTACGACGGCATCATCGAGCGCGTCACCGCGAACGAGATCTGGCTGCGCCGCGTCGAGACGATCGACGGCAAGCAGGTGACCGGCGATGTGGTGAAATACAAGCTGCACAAGTTCGAGCGTTCGAACCAGGGAACCTGCATCAACCAGCGCCCGATCGTGAAGAAGGGCGAATTCGTCCGGAAAGGCGACATTCTGGCGGACGGTCCGTCGACCGACCAGGGCGAGCTGGCGCTCGGCCGCAACGTCGTCGTCGCCTTCATGACATGGGAAGGGTACAACTACGAGGACGCGATCCTGCTCAGCGAGAAGCTGGTCAAGGAGGACGTGTACACCTCGATCCATATCGAAGAATACGAGTCCGAAGCGCGCGACACGAAGCTCGGACCCGAGGAGATCACGCGCGACATCCCGAACGTCGGCGAAGACGCGCTCAAGAATCTTGACGAGCGCGGCATCATCCGCGTCGGCGCCGAGATCAGCGCGGGCGACATCCTCGTCGGCAAGGTGACGCCGAAGGGCGTGACCGAGCTGACGGCGGAGGAGCGCCTCCTGCACGCGATCTTCGGCGAGAAGGCGCGCGAAGTGCGCGACACGTCGCTGCGCGTGCCGCACGGCACCGACGGCATCGTCGTCGACGTCAAGGTGTTCACGCGCGAGAACGGCGACGAGTTGCCGCCGGGTGTGAACCAGCTCGTGCGCGTCTACATCGCGCAGAAGCGGAAGATTTCCGAAGGCGACAAGATGGCCGGCCGCCACGGCAACAAGGGCGTCATCGCGCGCATCATGCCGGAGGAAGACATGCCGTTCCTGCCGGACGGCACGCCGGTCGACGTCGTGCTGAACCCGCTTGGCGTCCCGTCGCGGATGAACATCGGCCAGGTGCTCGAAGTGCACCTTGGCATGGCATGCAAGCGGATGGGCATCTACGCCGCCACGCCGGTCTTCGACGGCGCGAACGAGGAAGACGTGTTCGACGCGATGGAAGAAGCGGGCATGCAGCGCAACGGCAAGACGATCCTGTACGACGGCCGGACGGGCGAACCGTTCGAGCGCGAAGTCACCGTCGGCGTCATGTACATGATCAAGCTGGCCCACATGGTCGACGACAAGATCCACGCCCGTTCGACCGGCCCGTACTCGCTCGTCACCCAGCAGCCGCTGGGCGGCAAGGCGCAGTTCGGCGGCCAGCGGTTCGGCGAGATGGAAGTGTGGGCGCTTGAAGCTTACGGCGCCGCCTATACGTTGCAGGAGATTCTGACCGTCAAATCCGACGACGTCGTCGGACGGGTGAAGACGTACGAATCGATCGTCAAGGGCGAGAACGTGCCCGAACCGGGCGTTCCGGAGTCGTTCAAAGTCCTCATCAAGGAGCTTCAGAGCCTCGGCATGGATGTGAAAATTCTGACCGAGAACGAAGAAGAGATCGAGATGCGGGAGATCGACGACGAGGACGACGGCGCGGGCGACAAGCTCAACCTGAACCTCGAAGGATCGGAAGTCGGCATCGAGTGATCGGCGCCACATGACTTCATCGTCAGACAAGGCATCGCCGTCCCGTTCACGGGGCGGCCTCGCCTGCCTCGCGGCAGAGACTGAAGGAGGGTTGCTCCTTGTTGGATGTTAACAACTTCGAGTTTATGAAAATCGGTCTGGCCTCTCCGGACAAGATCCGTTCCTGGTCGCGCGGAGAAGTGAAGAAGCCCGAGACGATCAACTACCGGACGCTCAAACCCGAGAAGGAAGGGCTGTTCTGCGAGAAAATTTTCGGCCCGACGAAGGACTGGGAGTGCCATTGCGGCAAGTACAAGCGCGTGCGCTACAAAGGCGTCGTCTGCGACCGCTGCGGCGTCGAAGTGACGCGCGCGAAGGTGCGCCGCGAGCGGATGGGCCACATCGAGCTGGCCGCTCCGGTGTCGCACATCTGGTATTTCAAGGGGATTCCGAGCCGGATGGGGCTGGCGCTCGACATGTCGCCGCGTTCGCTCGAAGAGGTCATCTACTTCGCATCGTATGTCGTGACCGATCCGGGCGACACGCCGCTGGAGAAGAAGCAGCTCCTCTCCGAGAAGGAATACCGCAGCTACCGCGAGAAATACGGCTACGGCTTCCAGGCCGGCATGGGCGCGGAAGCGATCAAGAGGCTCTTGATGGACATCGACCTCGACCGCGAGCTGGAAATGCTCAAGGAGGAGCTGCGCACGGCGCAAGGCCAGCGGCGCAACCGCGCGATCAAGCGGCTTGAGGTGATCGAGGCGTTCCGCAATTCGGGCAACCGTCCGGAATGGATGATCCTCGACGTGCTGCCGGTCATTCCGCCGGAGCTGCGCCCGATGGTGCAACTGGACGGCGGCCGGTTCGCGACGAGCGACCTGAACGACCTGTACCGCCGCGTCATCAACCGGAACAACCGGCTGAAGCGGCTGCTCGATCTCGGCGCGCCGGATATCATCGTGCAGAACGAGAAGCGGATGCTGCAGGAAGCCGTTGACGCGCTGATCGACAACGGCCGCCGCGGCCGTCCGGTCACCGGACCGGGCAACCGTCCGCTGAAATCGCTCAGCCATATGCTGAAGGGCAAGCAAGGCCGGTTCCGCCAAAACCTGCTCGGCAAGCGGGTCGACTACTCCGGCCGTTCCGTCATCGTCGTCGGGCCGAGCCTGAAGATGTATCAGTGCGGCCTGCCGAAGGAGATGGCGCTCGAGCTGTTCAAGCCTTTCGTGATGAAGGAGCTCGTGAACAAGGGGCTCGCGCACAACATCAAGAGCGCGAAGCGCAAAGTGGAGCGCGTCAGCCCGGAAGTGTGGGACGTGCTCGAGGAAGTCATCCGCGAGCACCCGGTGCTGCTGAACCGCGCGCCGACGCTCCACCGGCTCGGTATCCAGGCGTTCGAGCCGACGCTCGTCGAAGGCCGCGCGATCAAGCTGCACCCGCTCGTCTGTACGGCGTACAACGCCGACTTCGACGGCGACCAGATGGCGGTGCACGTGCCGCTCTCGGCTGAAGCGCAGGCGGAAGCGCGCCTGCTCATGCTCGCTTCGGGCAACATTCTGAACCCGAAGGACGGCAAGCCGGTCGTCACGCCTTCGCAGGACATGGTCCTCGGCAGCTACTATCTGACGATGGACAATCCCGAGGCGAAGGGCACGGGCATGATGTTCGCCACGGTGAACGAAGCGATCTCCGCGTACCATCGCGACATCGTTTCGCTTCACGCCCGGATCGTCATTCCGGCGCGCGCGCTGAACAAGAAGACGTTCACGGAGGAGCAGGAGCGCTCGCTGATCGTGACGACGGTCGGGAAGCTGATTTTCAACGAGATTTTCCCGGACACGTTCCCGTACATCAACGAGGCGACGAAGGACAATCTGCTCAAGGGTACGCCGGACCGCTGGTTCATCAAGGAAAAAGGCACCGACGTGAGCGCGCTGATCGCGCAGCAGCCGATCGCCAGCGCGGTGGGCAAGGAATATCTCGGCCAGATCATCGCGGAATGCTTCCGGCTGTATCAGACGACGACGACGTCCATCATCCTCGACAAGATCAAGCAGCTCGGCTTCACGTACTCGACCCGGGCGGGCATCACGATCGCGATCTCGGACGTTGTCGTGCCGGATGCGAAGAAGGAAATACTCGCCGAATCCGAGGAGAAGGTCCGGGTCGTCACGAACCAGTACCGCCGCGGCCTGATTACGGACGAGGAACGGTACGACCGCGTCATCGAGATCTGGGGCCAGACGAAGGACCGGATCACGGACGTGCTGATGAAGTCGATGGACCGCTACAACTCGATCATGCTCATGGTCGATTCGAAAGCGCGGGGCAACAAGTCGCAGATCACGCAGCTCGGCGGCATGCGGGGCCTGATGGCGACGCCGTCCGGACGAATTTTCGAGCTGCCGATCAAGTCGAACTTCCGCGAAGGGCTGACGGTTCTCGAGTACTTCATCTCGACGCACGGCGCGCGGAAAGGTCTCGCCGACACGGCGCTCCGGACCGCGGACTCGGGTTATCTGACCCGCCGCCTCGTCGACGTCGCGCAGGACGTCATCGTGCGCGAAGAAGACTGCGGCACGGATAAAGGCATCACCGTCACGAAGATCCACGACGGCAAGGAAGTCATCGAGGATCTGTACGACCGGATCGAAGGCCGCTACACGGCGGCGGCGGTGCGCCATCCGGAGACGGGCGAGATCATCGTCGGCAAGGGCGAAATGATCGATGCCGAGATCGCGGAGAAGATCATCGCCGCCGGCATCGAGAAGCTGGAGATCCGCTCCGTGCTCAGCTGCCGCGCCCGCCACGGCGTCTGCAAGATCTGCTACGGCCGGAACCTGGCGACCGGCAAACATGTCGAGATCGGCGAAGCGGTCGGCATCATCGCGGCCCAGTCGATCGGCGAGCCGGGTACGCAGCTTACGATGCGGACGTTCCACACGGGCGGCGTCGCCGGCGACGACATCACGCAAGGTCTGCCGCGGATCCAGGAGCTGTTCGAAGCCCGGAATCCGAAAGGCCAGGCGACGATCTCCGAGATCGACGGCGTCGTCAAGGATATCCGCGACGCGAAAGACCGGCGCGAGATCGAAGTCGAAGGCGAAGCGGAGACGAAGGTTTACTCGGTCAGCTACGGTTCGCGCATCCGCGTGAACATCGGCGACCGCGTCGAAGCGGGCGACGAGCTGACGGACGGTTCGATCGACCCGAAGGAGATGCTCCGGATCAAGGGTATCCGCGGCGTGCAGAACTACATCCTGCAGGAAGTGCAGCGCGTCTACCGGAACCAGGGCGTCGAGATCAACGACAAGCATATCGAGGTCATGATCAAGCAGATGCTCCGGAAAATCCGGATCGTCGATGCGGGCGACACGCAGCTCCTGCCGGGCTCGTACGTCGACATCCACGAGTACGAGGCGGCGAACCGCGAAGCGATTCTCGCGGGCAAGGAGCCGGCCGTCGCGAAGCCGGTGCTGCTCGGCATCACGAAGGCGTCGCTCGAGACGGACTCCTTCCTGTCCGCCGCATCGTTCCAGGAGACGACGCGCGTGCTCACCGACGCCGCGATCAAGGGCAAGGTCGACCAGTTGCTCGGCCTTAAAGAGAACGTCATTATCGGCAAGCTGATTCCGGCCGGTACGGGCATGGCCCACTACCGGAACATCCGCTTCGCCGGTCTGGAAGAAGAGGAGCCGGAGTCGGAAGAAGTGCTTGAAGGCGTCGCGGTCGAATCCTGACGCTGCGGACCGCGGACCTTTCGGTCCGGCGCGCGGGGGCGGCGTACGTCCGAGGATAACGTTTTGACCCGGTTTCTTGAGGGAAAGGCGGCCAGGGCCGGCCGGACGAACCGATCGTCCGGACCGGCCCGGGTGCTGTCGGCGGGGATTTTTGAGGTGCATGCAGGCTTGTCTCTGTCGTACGCAGAACGGACCGGCCGACCTTTGTCGGCCAAAGCTGTTCTGCTTGACACACCCTGGCAGCAGGTGATATTATATCGGAGTGTGCCTGTGAAGGATGGGGATCGTGCGCCTTGCGAAAGGGAGGAGTCTCCATGCCCTGGAAGATCGGCACCAAGCAAACGACGAAAGCTGTGGAGCAAGGATTGGCCGCGCGGGTATTCGTCGCGCGCGATGCAGATCCCCGGTTGACGGGCAAGATTGTGGAGCTCTGCCGCAAAGCGGAGATCGAGGTCGTATGGGTGGACAGGATGGCCGATCTCGGCAAGCGCTGCGGGATCGACGTCGGTGCCGCCTCGGCCGCCTGGATTCCGGATGGACCGTAAGGCAGGCAGCGTTCGCGCCGGATTCCGTGAAGGAATTGCGGTTCGGGCTTTTGTCTGCTTATAGATGAACCGCCTGGATCTGTGGACTTGAGACACGCAGCGAAGCAACCGACTCGCCCAAGGAAGGGGGTGGCAACATGCCAACAATCAACCAACTCGTGCGCAAAGGCCGCAAAGCCAAGGTCGTCAAGTCGAAATCGCCGGCGCTGCAAAGAGGTTTCAACGCCCTCAAGCGCGAAGCGACGAACATCAGCTCGCCGCAGAAGCGGGGCGTCTGCACCCGTGTCGGTACGATGACGCCGAAGAAGCCGAACTCCGCCCTGCGGAAATACGCGCGTGTTCGTCTGACGAACCGCGTTGAGGTTACGGCATATATTCCGGGCATTGGTCACAATCTCCAGGAGCACAGCGTCGTGTTGATCCGCGGCGGCCGGGTCAAGGACCTCCCGGGTGTCCGCTATCATATCGTCCGCGGCGCGCTGGATACGGCCGGCGTGAACAACCGCAAGCAAGGCCGCTCCAAGTACGGCGCGAAGCGTCCGAAGGAAGCGAAGAAGTAATAGATCGGCTGACGATGGAGAAACATGATGGAAGGAGGTTGGACCCATGCCACGCAAAGGACCGGTTCCGAAGCGCGATGTGCTGCCGGATCCGATTTATAACAGCAAGCTGGTGACGCGGCTCATCAACCGCATCATGATCGACGGCAAGCGCGGCGTCGCGTCGAAGATTCTGTACGAAGCATTCAATATTGTCCGCGAGCGCACGGGCAAGGACCCGATGGAAGTGTTCGAGGCGGCGCTGAAGAACGTCATGCCGGTGCTCGAAGTCAAGGCCCGCCGCGTCGGCGGCGCGAACTACCAGGTTCCGGTGGAAGTCAGACCGGAACGCCGGACGTCCCTGGGTCTCCGCTGGCTCGTCAACTACGCGCGCACCCGCGGCGAGAAGACGATGCAGGAGCGCCTGGCCGCGGAAATCATCGACGCTTCGAACAACACGGGCGCTGCCGTGAAGAAGCGCGAAGACACGCACAAGATGGCCGAGGCGAACAAGGCGTTCGCGCACTACCGCTGGTAGGATTCAGATTTTGGAAGGAGACAACAGCATGCCTAGACAGTTCTCCTTGAAAGATACGCGCAATATCGGGATCATGGCCCATATTGACGCCGGCAAAACGACCACCACGGAGCGCATCCTGTTCTATACCGGCCGCACCCACAAGATCGGCGAGGTGCATGAAGGCGCCGCGACGATGGACTGGATGGAACAGGAGCAGGAGCGCGGCATCACGATTACGTCGGCCGCGACGACCGCTCAATGGAAAGGTCACCGGATCAATATCATCGATACGCCGGGCCACGTCGACTTCACCGTCGAAGTCGAGCGTTCCCTGCGCGTACTGGACGGGGCCGTAGCCGTGTTCAGCGCGAAGGAAGGCGTTGAACCGCAATCCGAGACCGTCTGGCGCCAGGCGGACAGGTACGGCGTGCCGCGGATCGCCTATGTCAACAAGATGGACATCATCGGCGCGGATTTCCTTGCCGTCGTCCAGGACATGCGCGACCGTCTGCAGGCGAACGCAGTCGCGATCCAGCTTCCGATCGGCGCAGAGAACGATTTCCGCGGCATCATCGACCTGATCGAGCGGAAAGCGTACTTCTACAAGGACGACCTCGGCAAGGAAATCGAAGTCGGGGAAATTCCGGCCGATCTGGCCGACCAGGCCGAAGAGCTCCGCACGGAGCTGGTCGAGAAGGTCGCCGAGATCGACGAAGACCTCATGATGAAGTATCTCGAAGGTGAAGAGATCACCGTCGAGGAACTGAAGGCCGGACTCCGGAAAGGCACTTGCACCGTCAAGATCTTCCCGGTTGTCTGCGGTTCTTCGTACCGGAACAAGGGCGTTCAATTGATGCTGGACGCCGTCATCGAATATTTGCCGTCCCCGGTTGACGTGCCGGACATCAAGGGCACGCTCGAAGACGGCACGGAGACGACGCGCAAGTCGTCCGACGACGAGCCGTTCTCCGCGCTCGCGTTCAAGATCATGAGCGACCCGTATGTCGGCAAACTGACGTTCTTCCGCGTCTACTCCGGCATCCTGAACTCCGGGTCGTACGTGCTGAACGCCACGAAGGGCAAGCGCGAACGGATCGGCCGGATTCTGCAGATGCACGCGAACCATCGCGAAGAGATCTCGGAAGTGTACGCGGGCGATATCGCCGCCGCCGTCGGCCTGAAGGATACCACGACGGGCGACACGCTGTGCGACGAGAAGCATCCGGTCATTCTGGAGTCGATGAACTTCCCGGAACCGGTCATCGAGATCGCGATCGAGCCGAAGACGAAGAACGACCAGGACAAACTGGGCGTCGCGCTGTCGAAGCTGGCCGAAGAAGACCCGACGTTCCGCGCCTACACGGACGAAGAGACCGGCCAGACGATCATCGCCGGCATGGGCGAGCTCCATCTGGAGATCATCGTCGACCGGCTGAAACGGGAATTCAAGGTCGAGACGAACGTCGGCAAGCCGCAGGTCGCATACCGCGAGACGTTCCGCACGCCGGCGCGCGTCGAAGGCAAATTCGTCCGCCAGTCCGGCGGCCGCGGCCAATACGGCCACGTCTGGATCGAATTCGAACCGCTTGAGCAAGGCGCGGGCTTCGTATTCGAGAACAAGATCGTCGGCGGCGTCGTTCCGAAGGAATACGTCCCGGCCGTTCAAGCCGGCATCGAAGAAGCGATGCGCAACGGCGTGCTCGCCGGCTATCCGATGGTCGACATCAAGGCCACGCTCGTTGACGGTTCGTACCACGATGTCGACTCGTCCGAAATGGCGTTCAAGATCGCCGGTTCGCTGGCGCTCAAGGCGGCGAAGGACAAGTGTAACCCGGTTCTCCTCGAGCCGATCATGAAAGTCGAGGTCACGGTGCCGGAAGAATACTTCGGCGACGTCATGGGTACGCTCAGCTCCCGCCGCGGACGCATCGAAGGCACGGATACGCGCGCAGGCGCGCAAATCATCCGCGCGAAGGTGCCGCTCGGCGAAATGTTCGGCTACTCGACGACGCTTCGTTCGGGCACGCAAGGCCGCGGGGTGTTCTCGATGGAACTGTCCCACTATGAGGAAGTTCCGAAGTCGATCGCGGAAGAGATCATCTCGAAGTACAAGGGCAGCAGCGGAGAGTAAGTCAGCACGGCCACATAACCGACATGGTTTAAGGACGGATGACGCGGCGCTTCCGGCGCCGCTCCCGCTCCACACATAACCCAAATCCATCATCCCAAGGAGGAAATGGTTCAATGGCTAAGGCTAAATTCGAACGTACGAAACCGCACGTCAACATCGGCACCATCGGTCACGTCGACCATGGCAAGACGACGCTGACGGCAGCCATCACGACGGTTCTCTCGAAGAAGTACGGCAGCGGCGCCGCAGTCGCTTACGACCAAATCGACAAGGCGCCGGAAGAGCGCGAACGCGGCATCACGATCTCGACCGCACACGTCGAGTACGAAACGCCGAACCGCCACTATGCGCACGTTGACTGCCCGGGCCACGCCGACTACGTCAAGAACATGATCACCGGCGCAGCTCAGATGGACGGCGCGATCCTCGTCGTATCCGCCGCTGACGGCCCGATGCCGCAAACGCGCGAGCACATCCTGCTCTCCCGTCAGGTCGGCGTTCCGTACATCGTCGTATTCCTGAACAAGTGCGACATGGTTGAAGACGAAGAACTGCTCGAACTCGTTGAAATGGAAGTTCGCGACCTGCTGAGCGAATACGAGTTCCCGGGCGACGACACGCCGATCATCCGCGGTTCCGCGCGCGAAGCGCTCGAAAATCCGGACGGTCCGTGGGCTGACAAGATCGTCGAACTGTTCGAAGCGATCGACTCCTACATCCCGACGCCGGAGCGCGACATCGACAAGCCGTTCCTCATGCCGGTCGAAGACGTGTTCACGATCACCGGCCGCGGCACGGTCGCAACGGGCCGCGTTGAGCGCGGTACGGTCAAGGTCGGCGACGAAGTCGAAATCGTCGGTCTGAACGAAGAAACGAAGAAGACGGTCGTCACGGGCGTCGAAATGTTCCGCAAGCTGCTCGACCAAGCGCAAGCCGGCGACAACATCGGCGCGCTGCTCCGCGGCGTGGAGCGCAAGGAAATCGAGCGCGGCCAAGTTCTGGTCAAACCGGGCTCGGTCAACCCGCACACGAAGTTCACGGCGCAAGTCTACGTCCTGACGAAGGAAGAAGGCGGCCGCCACAAACCGTTCTTCTCCGGCTACCGTCCGCAATTCTACTTCCGGACGACGGACGTTACGGGCATCATCGAACTGCCGGAAGGCACCGAGATGGTTATGCCGGGCGACAACGTCACCGTTACGGTTGAACTGATCGCTCCGATCGCCATCGAGGAAGGCACGCGCTTCGCTATCCGCGAAGGCGGCCGTACGGTAGGCGCCGGCGCCGTTGCCACGATCCTGAAGTAATCAGGCGCGGCGTGACGCCGCATATACGCAGGCTTGATCGGCCGTTTGGCAGCCAGTCGCTGCCGAACGGCCGATTGCGTTTGAAACGCGGCGCCCGCCCGGGAAGACGACGGGAGCCGTTTTTTCTTGCCGGATTGCGGGCAGATCATTGACGGCGATAATGAGAACCATTATCATAGTAGACGTATCGATTTTGAACGATGGATGGACGAACGGGCCTGGGATGGCTGTGAAGCCGAATGTTATTTGGTCCGGCGATGGAAGTATTGAAGTGGCCTGACTGCGGCAGGCGACCGGAGAGGATGAGGCGCCTTGGACAGATTGATTACGCAAGACCTGGCGATCGGATACGATGAACGATTGATTGTGGACGGCCTGAACCTGAGCATTCCGACGGGCAAGATTACCGCTCTGGTCGGTTCGAACGGATCGGGCAAATCGACGATTCTGAAGACGATGGCCCGCATCATGAAGCCCCGGAGCGGAAGCGTCCTGCTTGACGGCAAGGCGATTCATTCGCAATCGACGCGGGAAGTGGCGAAGCAGCTTGCGATTTTGCCCCAGAATCCCGTTGCGCCCGAGGGGTTGACGGTCCGCGAACTGGTCGGCTACGGCCGTTACCCGCATCAGAAGGGCTTCGGGACGATGAGCCGGGAAGACCGCGAAGTCGTGGAATGGGCGATCGAGGTGACCGGCCTTTCCGCGTTCGCCGATCGCGCGGTCGATCAGTTGTCCGGCGGTCAGCGGCAGCGGGCGTGGATTGCGATGGCGCTCGCGCAGCAGACGGAGATTTTGTTCCTTGACGAGCCGACGACCTATCTGGACATGGCGCATCAGCTCGAGGTGCTGAAGCTGCTGCAGCAGCTCAACGAAGAGCAAGGCCGCACGATCGTCATGGTCGTACACGATTTGAACCATGCCACGCGCTACGCGCATCATATGGTCGCGATCAAGGCAGGCAAGATTGTGGCCGAAGGCGAGCCGGCGACCGTGACAACGAAGGAAGTGCTCCGCGAAGTATTCGGCATCGAGGCCGACATTCTGTTCGATCCGCGGACCGGCGTGCCGCTCTGTCTGCCGTTCGAACTGTTCCGCGAAAGCCTTCGTTCGGCGAAGAACCGCGAGAGTCAGCAGCCGCCGCTCTCTTCCCTTAATAAAGGCAAGACTTTATAAGCTTCACATTCATCGCAAAACGGGGGCGCCTCCCGGGGTGGACGGTGCCGCCCGTTTTTTGCTTGTTGGCACAGATGCATGATTCCGCCGCTCGAAGAAAAAAGATTGCAATCGCCCGGTTGTTTCGCTATAATATTGCATGTTGGTCTGCGACGTTGCGATGATGCGGGAGGTTGCCGACACACCCGGCCCCTTTGCCATAGGGAGCCTGTCGGGTTATTCTCGCGGAGTATGTCCGATTACCAAATTGGGCGATAGAAGGAGGGACTCATATGGCAGCAAAGCAAAAGATCCGTATCCGTCTCAAGGCATACGATCACCGAATTCTCGACCAGTCCGCGGAGAAAATCGTGGAGACGGCGAAGCGTTCCGGCGCCGGGGTGTCCGGTCCGATTCCGCTTCCGACGGAGAAGCAAGTCATCACGATTCTGCGGGCGGTGCACAAGTACAAGGATTCCCGTGAACAATTCGAGATGCGCACGCACAAGCGTCTCATTGACATTGTGAATCCCACGCCGCAGACGGTCGATGCGCTGATGCGTCTGGACCTGCCGTCCGGCGTCGACATCGAGATCAAACTGTAAGGTCCAGGCCGCGAAGGGCGGCTATTATATGCATGAGAGGAAATGAGGTGTCAACATGAAAGGTATCTTGGGCAGAAAGCTGGGGATGACGCAAGTCTTCGCGGCTGACGGCTCCGTCGTACCGGTTACGGTCATCGAGGCCGGCCCGTGCGTCGTGCTCCAGAAGAAGGATCGGGAGACCGACGGCTACGAAGCGATCCAGCTCGGTTTTGCCGACAAGAAGAACCCGATCAAGCCGGAAGTCGGCCACGCGAAGAAAGCCGGCACGGCTCCCAAGCGCTACGTAAAAGAAATCCGCGGGGTCAACCCGGGCGAGTATGAAGTTGGCCAGGAGATCAAAGCGGATATTTTCGCGGAAGGCGAGTTCGTTGACGTGACGGGCATTTCGAAGGGCAAAGGCTTCGCCGGCGTCATCAAACGGTGGGGTCAACAGCGCGGTCCGATGGCGCACGGTTCGAAGTACCATCGCGGACCGGGTTCGATGGGCTCCATCCAGGCGAACCGCGTGCCGAAGGGCAAGCATCTGGCGGGCCGCATGGGCAGCGAGACGGTCACGATCCAGAACCTCGAAGTGGTTCGCGTCGACGCCGAGCGCAACGTCATTCTCGTCAAGGGCTCGATCCCGGGCGCGAAGCATTCGTTCGTGAAGATCAGATCCTCGGTGAAGAAATAAACCGATTCTTGCAGGAAAGGAGGAACATGAAATGCCGAAAGTAGCAGTATACAATGTCAGCGGAGCGCAGGTCGGCGAGCTCGAGCTGTCCGACGCGGTATTCGGAATCGAGCCGCACGTTCACGCGCTGCACAGCGCGATCGTGCTGCAGGAAGCCGCCGAGCGCCGCGGTACCCATAAGACGAAAGGGCGTTCGGAAGTAAGCGGCGGCGGCCGCAAGCCCTGGAGACAGAAAGGAACGGGCCGCGCCCGTCAAGGCAGCATCCGGGCTCCGCAATGGAAAGGCGGCGGCACCGTGTTCGGGCCGGTACCGCGCACGTACGGATTCAAGCTGCCGAAGAAAGTCCGCCGGCTGGCGATCCGCTCGGCGCTGTCCGCGAAAGTGGGCGCAAGCGAACTGATCGTGCTGGATGAGCTGAAGCTGGCCAAGCCGAAGACGAAAGACTTCGCCGGCATCCTGAACAACCTGAAAGTGGACCGCAAGGCGCTGGTCGTCACGGCGGAGTACGACGACAACGTGGCGCTCTCCGCGCGGAACATTCCGGGCGTGAAATTCATTGCGGCGGACGGCATCAACGTGCGTGACGTCATGGTCCATGACAAGCTCATCATGACAAAGGACGCGGCACTGAAAGTACAGGAGGTGCTGGCGCAATGAAAGACCCGCGCGACATCATCAAACGTCCGGTCATTACCGAAGAATCCAGCGAACTGATGGCGAACAAGCGCTATGTGTTCGAGGTCGATCTGAAAGCGACGAAGACGGAGATCAAGTCCGCCGTCGAGCAGATCTTCAAGGTCAAGGTCGTGAAAGTGAACACGATGCGCGTTCCGGCCAAGCCGAAGCGCTATGGCCGTTATCAGGGCTACACGAGCGAATGGAAGAAAGCGATCGTGCAGCTCAGCCCGGACAGCAAGGAACTCGAGTTCTTCGAAGCGTCCGTCTAATCCTGCCAAGGCAAGGAGGGGATATTCGTGCCTATCAAGAAATACAAACCGACTTCTCCGGCCCGGCGCGCCATGTCGGTCTCGACGTTCGAGGAGATTACGACGGACCGCCCGGAGAAATCGCTGCTTGCGCCGCTGAAGAAGAAAGCGGGCCGCAACAATCAGGGCAAGATCACGGTCCGCCATCACGGCGGCGGCCATAAACGGAAATACCGGATCATCGACTTCAAGCGGAACAAGGACGGCATCGTCGGCAAGGTCGCGACGATCGAGTACGATCCGAACCGCACGTCGAACATCGCGCTGATCCACTATGCCGACGGCGAGAAGCGCTACATCATCGCGCCGAAGGGACTGAAGGTCGGCGATACGGTCATGTCCGGTCCCGACGCGGACATCAAGGTCGGCAACGCACTGCCGCTTGAGAACATCCCGGTCGGTACGGTCATCCACAACATCGAACTCAAGCCCGGCAAGGGCGGCCAGCTCGTGCGCGCCGCCGGTACGGAAGCGCAACTGCTCGGCAAAGAGGACAAGTATGTCGTTGTCCGTCTGACGTCCGGCGAAATGCGCCGCATCCTGAAGACGTGCCGCGCGACGATCGGTTCGGTCGGCAACGAAGACCACGAGCTGATCAAGATCGGCAAGGCCGGCCGCAGCCGCTGGCTCGGCAAGCGCCCGACGGTTCGCGGCGTCGTCATGAACCCGGTCGACCACCCGCACGGCGGCGGCGAGGGCCGCGCTCCGATCGGCCGCAAGTCGCCGATGTCGCCGTGGGGCAAACCGACGCTCGGCTACAAGACGCGCAAGAAGAAGAAAGCGTCGAGCAAGTACATCATCCGCAGCCGCACGAAGTGATCGAATTGCCCGCCGCGGATCGCGAGCCGCCGCGCGGAAGCCGCTTGAAGCGCCCGCGCGGATCCGGCGGGCATGGATCGTCTCGATTTAAGCGAAGGGAGGAACACCGATGGGTCGCAGCCTGAAGAAGGGACCGTTCGTCGACGATCATCTGATGAAGAAGGTCGAGGACCTGAACGCAAGCAACAAGAAAGCCGTCATCAAGACCTGGTCCCGCCGTTCCACGATTTTCCCGCAATTTGTCGGCCATACGTTCGCCGTCTACGACGGACGCAAGCATGTGCCGGTTTATGTAACGGAAGACATGGTGGGCCACAAGCTCGGCGAATTCGCGCCGACGCGCACGTTCAAAGGCCACACCGACGACGACAGAAAGACGGGCAGAAGATAATTCGGCGCCTGCCGGTTGTGAACAACGCAAGCTGACGCGGTTCATGCCGGAACAGGCCTATGTCATGAGAGGAGGTTTCTTCCATGCCAGAAGCGAAGGCACACGCGAACTATGTGCGCATCGCGCCGCGCAAGGCACAGCTCGTCGTGGATCTGATCCGCGGCAAGAGCGTGGGCGAGGCGATCGCGATTCTGCGCCATACGCCGAAGGCGGCATCCCCGATCGTGGAGAAGCTGCTGAATTCGGCGGTCGCGAATGCAGAACATAACTACCAGATGAACGTTGAACGGCTCTACATTTCCCAGGCGTACGTGAACCAGGGACCGACGCTGAAACGGTACCGTCCCCGCGCGCAAGGCCGCGCATTCCCGATCAAGAAGCGTACGAGCCACATCACGCTGGTGGTAGCTGAAAAATAAGGAGGGACACGTGTGGGTCAAAAGGTCAATCCGGTCGGTCTCCGCATCGGAATCATCCGGGATTGGGAATCCAAATGGTACGCCGGCAAAGACTTCGGCGACCTTCTGCTCGAAGACGTCAAAATCCGTGATTTCTTGAAGAAGAAACTGAAAGACGCCGCGGTCTCCCGCATCGAGATCGAACGGGCGGCGAACCGCGTCAACGTGACGATCCACACCGCGAAGCCGGGCATGGTCATCGGCAAGGGCGGCGCGGAAGTCGAGAATCTTCGCGCGGAACTGACGAAGATTACGAAGGGCAAGAAAGTCCACATCAATATCATGGAGATCAAACAAGCGGATCTGGACGCGACGCTCGTCGCGGAATCGATCGCTCAGCAGCTTGAACGCCGCATCTCGTTCCGCCGCGCGCTGAAGCAGGCGATCCAGCGGACGATGCGCGCCGGCGCGAAAGGCATCAAGGCCAGCGTCAGCGGCCGCCTCGGCGGCGCGGAAATCGCCCGCACGGAAGGGTACACCGAAGGCACGGTGCCGCTGCACACGCTGCGCGCGGACATCGACTACGGCACGGCGGAAGCCCATACGACATACGGCCGCATCGGCGTGAAGGTATGGATCTACCGCGGTGAGGTGCTTCCGGCGAGGAAGAAAGCTGCCGTCCAGGAAGGAGGCAACTGACCCATGTTGATTCCAAAGCGCGTCAAACACCGCAAGGTGCAACGCGGTAAAATGAAAGGCCGCGCCAAAGGCGGCACGGAAGTGGCATTCGGCGAATACGGTCTGCAGGCGCTCGAGCCGGCGTGGATCACGAACCGGCAAATCGAGGCGGCGCGGATTGCGATGACCCGTTACATCAAGCGGGGCGGCAAGGTGTGGATCAAGATTTTCCCGTCCAAGCCGATTACGCAGAAGCCGCTTGAAGTCCGGATGGGTTCCGGTAAGGGCAACGTCGAGAAGTGGGTAGCAGTCGTCAAGCCGGGCAAGGTCATGTTCGAACTTGCGGGCGTATCCGAGGAAGTCGCGCGCGAAGCGATGCGTCTCGCGTCGCACAAACTCCCGGTGAAGACGAAGTTCGTGAAACGAGAAGAAGCGGGTGGTGAAGCAAATGAAAGCTAACGACTTCCGCAACCTGACAACGGCCGAAATTGAGCAGAAGATTTCCGGCTACAAGGAAGAGCTTTTCAACCTTCGCTTCCAATTGGCCACCGGCCAGCTGGAGAACCCGACGCGCATCCGCGACGTGCGCAAGGCGATTGCGCGCGCGAAGACCGTCATCCGCGAACGCGAACTGGGCATTGGCTGAAGCTTAGACCTGAATGCATCGGCAAGAACCGAACCTCTCAGACAGAGGAAGGAGGAAAACCATGAGCGAACGCAATTCCCGCAAAGTGGAGATCGGACGGGTCGTCAGCGACAAAATGGACAAGACGATCGTCGTGGCGGTCGAGACGTACAAGAAGCACAAGCTGTACCACAAGCGGATCAAGTACACGAAGAAATACAAAGC
>Ga0310836_100368_pt1 | contig 40508 bp, 35 predicted proteins | sample SM_ome_4_FD_201310 | JGI IMG/M metagenome (GOLD analysis project Ga0310836, IMG submission 201310) | Sorghum-adapted microbial communities enriched on stacked mutant (SM) sorghum from Joint BioEnergy Institute, Emeryville, California... ... | reverse complement strand
TCACGTTGTTGGCATGGGCCGTCCGAACAATTTGGCTGGCCGCATCCGGGTTGCTCAGTGGAAGAAGAGAGCCGTCGCTGGTCGGAATCGCAAACGCATAGTTAATATGCGTCAGGTTATGATACTGGATGTTGTTGATTTTGCCAGGCTCCCAGCTCGGATAGTATCCTACGACTTTAAAGCCGCTCGGAATTGGATCGGCAGGGTCTACGCTTTCACATCTGCAGCAAGAGGAATAAATAAAGTGATGAATAAGGCCAATACCGCCAAAAAAGCGAATCTCTTACGAAGCATTTGCATTCAACTTCCTTCCTCTCTCCATAGGATCAATCCATCAGAACATCCGTGTTACCAGCCCACTCTGACGATGAGACCTTTCGGATCTCCTACCTCCAGATAGGCGGCTTGTCCGTTCACGTCGTCGTAGCAGAAGCCGTAAGCAAGCCCATCGATGCTGTGATCATGCCAGAACTTCGCGTAATAGTTCGCGGGGGCAGCTTGATAGTATTGATCAACCCGATTCCAGTTGTCAGGTTCCGTGTAGACATGACGGTTCAACGCAGCACATACTTCAGGATTGCTCGCTTCGCCAACACCCAGCAGAATGTCTTGGGTAGAGATGCTGGAATAGCCGGCAAAATAGTTCTCGTAAGCTCCTCCTTCCTGAAACGGCCCTTTCATAGGACTAAGGATACGATAAGGAGCCTGCAAGGTACCCAGCGATTTGAATTCATAAGGGACTTCGTTGACATACTTGGCAAACAATCCGGAACGGGTTTCTGATTCCAGTTCGCCGACGGTACGGTCGTAGTTCCCCGCCAGATTCACCAGCCGGTGTTGAATCGGAAAACCAAACTGATCGACGCGAGTCGTATTTCCGTGATAGCCGTCCTTATCCACAGTGAACTCGACAAAGTCAAAAATGATATTCAGATTCGGATCGGTGGGATTGTTCAGATCCGGACCGGCAAAGCCGTCGTCAAAGGTCTTCATGTACAAGGGACTGCCAACGCTAAGGAACAACCGGCCGGATTCGATCTTCGGAAGGTTGACCCAATTGGCATCACTGATCTTGTGATAGATGTTGGCATAGTTGATGCCGTCTTTAGTGAGGTGTCCCGGGGCGTTGTTTAAATCGGAAGAAATCGGAAGAAGCCTACCGGCTAAATCCAAATAGCTCCATTTGCCGTTTACCGGATTGATGCCGATGACTCCCCAGTAAATTTGATCATCCGTATAAGCCCCGCCCGTGCCGTTCATGACCTTGAGGCTGACGCCGCCCTCGGAAGGCTGGGGAATCGAAGAGGCTGGAATCGAATAAATGGAGTTGGTCGAAGGTTCCGGATCGGGTTGGCCGCTTCGATAAGTGAATGTTGTGGTGTCGTAGGCTGGCACGCCGTTATTGTAAGTGAAAAAGTACTCAATCTCGGCTTGGGCGGCCGTAAGAATGGTGTGCTCGAATCGCGCAGCACCCGCGTTGAAGCTCATCCTTACATTTTGCTGTACTCCGGAATTCACCTTATAGTGGACATCCACCCATGTCGTATTAACCGATGATTTGAACCATAAAGTTACGTTGTTGCCGGAGATGTCCGCTCCTTGAGTGAAATCAGCAGCCGAAGCCGAAATATTCACGGAGATGGACAAAAGAAACGCGATGAAGAACAAACTAAAGCGCTGAACCCATTTGGTTGTCATAAACCTCCTCCTTTCTTCTGCTATAGCTACAAGGTTTAGAACTTCGAAGGTCCCCTCCTTTCAAGAAGATTGTATACTTACCTCAGAAATTGGAAATTGAGGTAAAATACACATAATCTACTTTACCTAAAATGTCATATATCGCCAGTGACTTTCGATATATATTTTCCATCTATTAATAAAGATTGGAACTATGAGTTTGCTAGATGAAAGATCTAGACCTCAGGACCAGCAGAAGCGATGTCTCCCCGCGGCGTACGAATTTCTTCACGCATAATTCCATCTATTTCATGTACAATAAGGATGAATTCTTTCTATAAGATTTAAGGGATAGACAAAGAATCGGATAGATGGAGGTAGCGGAGTGGAATGAAGCCGATATTGGAAGTAGCTGCATCGTGTGGAATTGCCGAACAACATATCGAATTGTATGGACGGTACAAAGGCAAAATAGAGCCTGGCATCCGAGAAGAGGCTCGCAACCGACCGGATGGAAAACTAGTGCTGGTAACCGCGATGAATCCAACGCCGGCAGGAGAAGGTAAAACATTAACGACGATTGGACTAGCCCAATCGCTCAATGCCATCGGACGGACCACCATCGCAGCGCTGCGGGAGCCGTCGCTTGGACCTTGCTTTGGGATGAAGGGCGGGGCCACCGGCAGCAACAAGGCCCAGCTGCTCCCTTCGGAGGATATCAACCTGCATTTCACCGGTGACTTGCATGCCATTACAGCCGCGCATAATCTGCTGGCGGCGATGTTGGACAATCATATTTTTCAAGGGAACGCCCTGCAGATTGACACCAACCGGATCTTGTGGAAACGGGCGATGGACATGAATGACCGCAGCCTGCGGCAGATTGTCGTAGGACTGGGCGAAGGAAACGGGAGCGTGCACGAATCCGGCTTTATGATCACAACGGCCTCCGAAGTCATGGCGGTGTTATGCCTCAGCGAGGATGCTCAGGATCTCAAGGATCGCCTGAGCCGAATGGTCGTAGCACGGAACATGGCGGGCGAGCCGATTACTGCAGCGCAGATCGGCGCTGTGGAGGCGATGACTGTCCTGCTCAAAGATGCGATTAAGCCCAATCTGGTGCAAACGGCGGAGGGAACTCCGGCGATCGTGCACGGCGGACCGTTTGCCAATATCGCCCACGGTTGCAGCAGCGTAATCGGTACGAAGACCGCTTTGAAGCTGGCGGATATCGTTGTGACGGAAGCGGGCTTTGGGGCTGATTTGGGCGCTGAGAAGTTCTTCGACATCAAATGTCGGCAGGCAGGCTTACAGCCGGATGCCGCCGTCTTGGTCGTGACGGTGAAGGCATTGAAATACAATGGCGGTGCGTCAAAAAACGAGCTGGATCAGCCTAATATGGAGGCGCTGCGAGCCGGATTGCCTAATATGAAGCGGCATCTGGAGAACCTGCGCAAATTCGGGGTGCCGGTGATGGTCGCGATTAATCATTTTACTAGTGATGCAGAAGATGAGATTGCGCTGGTGAAAGAGGAATGCGCTAGGTTAGGCGTTAAGGCCGAGCTATCGGACGTTTGGGCGAAAGGCAGTGAAGGCGGCAGGGAGATGGCGTCGGCTCTGCTGGACATGTTGGAGCAGGAAACTGCACAATATACTCCGCTTTATCCCGATGATCTGGACCTTAAGGCCAAAATTGAGACGGTGGTTAGGGAAATTTACCGCGGCGAGGGGATGAAGCTGAGCGCCAAAGCGGCCGCCCAGATCGAGGAACTGGAGCGGCAGGGCTTCGGCCGGCTGCCGGTCTGCATGGCGAAGACGCCGTATTCGTTCTCCGATCAGGCGAATCTGTTGGGCGCACCGGAAGGCTTTACCGTACAGGTGAAGGACATTACCTTATCGGCAGGGGCCGGCTTTGTTGTTGTCCATACCGGGAAAATTGTTACCATGCCCGGGTTGCCAAAACATCCGGCTGCAGAGCGGATTCACCTTGATGAACACGGGGAAGTTGCCGGTTTACTATAATATGGAAAGAGAGTCCGATTCTTCACGGATTGAAGTGGAGAATCGGCTTTTTTATGCCTCGGATCGGAAAAATTCCAACCTGAAATCGCAAAATTGCCTCCTCAAAAATCTGCGCCACATTCGCTAGACTAAAGGTATAAATTCGGATGCAGGAAAGGAATCAACCGCAATGAAGAGAGGAAAATGGTTGGCTGTTCTGCCGGTTGCCGCCATGATGATTTCTTTACTAGGTGCATACAGCGTAATTAATGCGGCAAATGATGAGGAGAGCAACGCTTCGGGCTTGACCGATGGCAGTGTAGGTTCCCCGATTGAGCTGACGTTCTGGGCGTTGGGAGATGCCCCTTATGAAGCGCTGGCCCAGGAATATATGGCGGAGCATTCGAACATTCACATCCGATTCAGTAATGCAACGGACTCAACCGAGAAGGAAGACCGCTTAGAGGCAGCCTTATCCCCTGGATCTGGCGCCCCGGATATTTTGATGTTAAATCAGGAATCTATGCAGCGGTTGATAGTTCAGACGGATCGATTCTATAACCTATATGATTTGGGCGCGAAGAACATCGCACAGGATTATCTCTATTGGGCGTGGAAGCAAGCGACGACGGCTGACGGTTCTTTTCAAATTGGCTTGCCGGCCGAGGTCCGTCCGACGGTGGTTTACTACCGTGCGGATTTAATGGAACAGGCTGGACTTCCAAGCGATCCCGAGGCATTTAGCGCCGCGATCAACAAATGGGATAAATTTGCTGCCGTGGCGAAGCAGTTTACGAAGCAGACTGGAATCCCGTTTGCTGATTCGGCAGAACTGGTATATAACGGTCTGCGGGACCAATCGACGGACGTGATGTATTTTAATAAGGTTGACGGCTCCTTTATCGCGGACTCGAATCCGCAGGTGAAGAGAGCGTACAATTTTACGGTGAGAGGCATTCAGGAAGGCTGGATCGGCAGCTGGGCATTTGGTTCTCCCGAATGGGAACAAGCGATTCACGAGGGGAAGGTCGGCGTCATTCTCGGCCCAACCTGGATGGAGGACACGATCCGCAACGCCAAGTCGACAGCCGGACAGTGGCGGATTGCGCAAATTCCCGAAGGCTCGGGCAGCTGGGGAGGGACGTTCCTTGCGTTGCCGAAGGAAGGTAGACACCCGAAGGAAGCTTATGAGTTTATCACTTGGTTAACCAACAAGGAACAACAGTTGAAAGCATACCAGGCCAGCGGTCAACTGCCATCGATTCCGTCGGTGTATAATGAAGAGGCTTTTCTGGCGGATCACGATGAATTTTTTGGAGGACAGGTGATCTCGGAGGCTTATGCTCGATCGGCACAGCGCGTCAAACCGGCCTATTGTGGTCCGCAGTTTGAGAAAGTGGATTTGCAGTTCAAGCATGCACTACAGAACGTAATTGAGAATCAAGCGAATCCGCAACAAGAATGGGAGAAAGCCATCGCAGCTGCCAAAAACGCGGATTGAATATAAGTTGTGAAGAATACGATCATACTGATTCGCAAGGGGGCTTGCCCTCTTGCGAATTTCGCTTTGTCGAAAGGTGCAAGGGAATCGGCTGGCGGATGAAGAATAATAGAGTGGGAGAAACCTAGGAGGAACGAAATGAAGCTTCGTCGAAAAATCTTGCTGGCTATTATTCTTCTCGTCTTTATCCCCGTCATTCTGATGGGCTCCATCTCGTATTACAGCTTCTCACGAGCGATGGAGAATAAATCGAATAACTTCTATTGGGTCTCCTTGCTGGAAACCGACCGCAAGCTGAAGTTTGCGTTAAACGAGGTGACGACCGTCTCGAATTCGGCGATCGCGCAGCCTTTAATTCAGCAGTTGGTGAAGCAGCCGAATTTTACGGTGAACTATGATCAAAAACAAGACATCAACAACTTAATCAACCATCCGATGATTACGTCGTTTGGCCTGTATTCCAAGGACAAGCTGCAGTATCAATTTAATGAGGCGATGTCCTTTCAGGAATTGAAGCAGCAAAGTTGGTACGGAGCGATGGAGGCGGCCGAAGGACGCCCGGTATGGGTAGGGCCGGGGGAGAACGGTTCAGCTGCCGCAGGGAAGCCAGTTCTGATCCAAGCTCGTTTGATTAAGGATTACTACTCTCTGGAGGATATCGGCGCGTTGGTGATTTATGTGAAGCCGGATATTTTGGACCAAGTCTTTTGGGATGCGGTGACGTTAAAGCAGGGCGATATTTTGCTCGTGAACAAGCAGGGCAATATCGTGTTCGACAAGTCCGGCTCGTATATTGGAGAGCGCACGGAGTTTCCGTTCCTGACTCAGGAGGAGCCGGAAGGGAAAGGATACTATACCGCCAAATATCAAGGCGAACGCTCGCTGATCACCTACTTGCCTTCGCATAACAAGGATTGGTATCTCGTGGCTATTACGCCCAGCAAGCTGATCGCTTCGGAGTCGAACTCGATCCGCGACATCGCGATTGTGCTGGTGCTGGTCTCGCTGATATCGGCTTTCCTATTCGACCGGTTTTTCGTTCGCCGACTGGTGCGCAGTATCATCGGTGCGGTGAACGGGATGAAGCGGGTGCAGCAGGGGATCTTTGTGCCCATTACCTCTTCGGTACGAAGCGAAGACGAAACGGATTTGCTCGTCGATGGCTTTAATCGGATGAGTACGCAAATTTCGGAGCTCATTGAACAAGTAGAGACTGAGCAGGCGCGGAAGAAGGAGTTCGAGCTTCAGGCGCTGGTTGCCCAGATCAATCCTCATTTTATTTATAACTCGCTGGAATCGATCAATTCGCTGGCAGTCTTGCAGGGAAACAAGGAGATCAGCAAAATGGTGGTCTCGCTGGGCAAGCTGCTGCGCATCAGCATTAGCGAGAACCAGCAACTGATTACGCTGGCCATGGAAATGGAGCATGTGCGGCATTATCTGGATATCCAGAAGTTCCGCTTTGAGGAGCAGTTCGACTATAGAATTGAAATCCCCGAGTCACTGAGGCACTATATGACTCAGAAGCTGATCGTCCAGCCCATTGTGGAAAACGCACTGTACCATGCGATCGAGCCTATGAAGGAAAAAGGACTGATCACGATTACAGCGAACGAAGACGAGCGGGATATTATGATTGATGTGACGGATAATGGCCCGGGCTTCAGCTTGGATCGGCTCATGAATTTGTGGAGCAAGGATGACGGCAACAAAAATTACCGGGGAACCGGGGTTGGACTGCGCAATGTACATGAACGACTGCGCATCCGGTTTGGCAGCCGCTACGGCATCCTGATCTGCTCCTCTCCCGGACATGGCTCGACCATCCGCATCCGCATTCCGAAGCTGCTCCACGATTCGGCAGCGGTGAAACGATAACGACGGAGGAAGGTGGCGGTGAACATGAAAAAGTGGTTTTTGAACTGGGGTTGGATTGCCGTCTACGCCGTCGTGCTGGCCATCTCCGTCTTGATTATCGCAGGCGCTGGTCACGAGCCGATTGAGGAGAAGCAGGCCGAGAAGGTCACAATAACCTTCCGCCACTTCTGGATTAAGGAGCATGACCGGCAGATGCTGAACATCGTCGAGGATGTGGTGGCTCAATTCCAAGAGACGCATCCTAACGTCAAGGTCAACTTCGAAGGTATGGACCAGACGGTCCACCGTGAGCAGAAGCTGAAGAGTGAAATGGTCACCGGGACGCCGCCCGACATGTTCGTGTTGTTTGGGGGAGCTGAAATCGAGCCCTACGTTCGCTCCAACCGGCTGATGGACTTAACGGATTTTGTAGAGGAAAGTGGGCTGAAGCAGCAGTTTCAGGACTTGCATTTGTGGACTTTCGACAATCATATTTACGGGTTACCGATTGAAGGGAATGCGGAGCCGCTGTTTTATAATAAGGAAATCTTTGATGACTTGGGTTTGGAGCCTCCAGAGACGCTGGAGGATTTGAATAAGGTCATTGACGTGCTGATCGCTCATGGGATCACGCCGTTTGCACTAGGTAACGAGGAACGCTGGCCGGCGGCGATCTTCGCCCATTATTTGATGGACCGGTATGCCGGGCCGGGGCTGATTAATGAGCTGGTGCAGGGGGATGAGTCGTTAAGCTTCCAAAACCCTTCTTACTGGAAAGCTTTTAAGCAACTGAAAAGCTGGATTGATGAGAATGCCTTCTACCCGCCGGCCAACGATCTGTCAACAGAGGAAGCGATTGAACGGTTCACTAACGGTGAGGCGGCGATGTATCTAAACGGAAGCTGGGACATCAACCTGTTCCATAACGAGAGGGCACCGGCAGGCTTTCAGAATCAAGTCGGGGTGATCCCGTTCCCGTCGCTGACGGAGGGGGGCAACCGCTCGATCGCCGGAGGGTATACGATCGGAATCGGCTTATCCTCCAATCTGGAGGAGTCCAAATGGGAAGCGGCTCAGGAGCTGCTAAAGGCTCTGTATTCCGAAGAGGTGCAGCGGCGAATCGTTTACGAGGCATCACGTATTCCTTCCATGAAAATTACGTATGACTCGGAAAAAACGGGCCCCGTGTTTGCGCAAGTAGTAGAAATGATGGAGCAAAGCAACCAAAGCTTTGTCCCTTACGATAACGTGCTTCCTCCTGAGGTCAACAAGACGTTCCTCAAGGTATTGGAGGAAATGATCAGCAAACGGGCGAAGCCCGAGGAGGCGCTGGAACAGATTCAACAAACGTCAGAGCAATATTGGCAGCTGCGCAGAAGCTCGCTGCTGAGTGAGACGGATGGAGGTGCAGGATGGTAGCACAAGGGGAGAAGTATCGGGTCATTTTGGTGGACGATGAACCGGTGATATTGCGAAGCTTACGAGTCGCCGTACCTTGGGAGGAACTGGGCCTGGAAATCGTAGGAGAAGCGCGGGGAGGCGAAGCGGCGCTGGAGCTCATTCGCGAACTGTCCCCGCATATGGTCATTAGCGACATTCGCATGCCAGGGATGGATGGCATCACGCTGATGAAGGAAGTGTTGGCGGAGAATGCGAATCGGCTGTTTATTTTCGTCAGCGGTTATGGGGAGTTTGAATACGCCCGTGAGGCGCTCAGGGAAGGCGCGTTTGATTATCTGCTGAAGCCGATTGACCATGACGAGCTAATCGAGATGATCAAGCGGGCGAAAAAAACGCTGGAGAAGCGGGCGGAGAACGATAAGCTGCTGCACTCGGTGCAGGTGCTGTCGATGTTGGCGAGGGAGCGGATGTTTGCCGAGTTTATCGAAGGCAACCAGAGCCAAAGCCATCTGCAGCATATGCGCTGGCTGGAGAACAGCGAGCTGACGCAGGACTATTTCATGGCGGTGATCCAACTGGATCATTTCGTCAAGCTGAATGAACAGTGGTCGCCGGAGGAGCGGCGGCTGTGGTTGTTTGCGGTGCGCAACATTTTGGGGGAATGGTCCGTGGCGCAAGGGGCGCTGACGATGTTTCCTTTTCACGCTGGGGAATGGGTGCTGCTGTTCCCAAGTGCGCTCACCAGCCAGAAAGAAGAGCTGGGCAGCGATGCGATCCGCCAGATTCAATTCTATACCAAGCTGACCTGCTCCATAGGGTTCAGCCAAACGGCGGCGGGGCTGGAACGGTTAAGCGAGGCGTATCAAAGCGCCACTCGGGCGTTATATCAGCGGTTTTACAGCGACCGGGCAGGCGTGTTCATTGATCAGCCGGGCCGGGAGCCTGGGGCCGACCGGGAGGCGAAATATCCGAAGCATCTGGAAGCGGTGCTCCTGGACAGCGTTCGGACGCTGAATCGGGAGCGGTTGTTGTCCGCACTGGATGAAACGAAGCAATATCTTGAACAGCAGGCCTTCTCGAAGGAAGCGGCCGAGCGGATGATGGTCGAACTAACGGTCGTGATGTTCCGGCAATATGAGCAGATGAATCTGCTGTCGGAGTGGTCGCTGGAAGGTTTGCTGCAGGAGCTGCAGTCCCTCGGAACATTAAGTGAAATGATTGGGCTGTTGAAGACGAACTTTGGCCGATGGATCAGCGAAAGCCGTGATAGCCAGATCAAGGACAATGTGCAGAATGTGATCGCCAAGACACAGGAGTACATTTTAAGCAACTATCATAAGGACCTCAGCATGGAGGAGGTGGCCGAGCGCGCCGATCTGAGCATCAGCCATTTTTGCCTGCTGTTTAAGCAGGTGACCGGCTACACGTTCCTTGAATATCTGACGGAATGCCGAATCGAGAAGGCCAAGTATATTCTGAAAAACAGCCAAGTCAAAGTGTACCAAGTCGCCCCGATGGTAGGTTATCAGGACCCGCGTTACTTCACCCAGGTCTTTAAAAAGGTCACCGGCATGACGCCAACGGAGTACCGGGAGGCTGGGGCGGTATAGATTGTACGTGGTCGTGCAGGTTTCTATAGCCGTTTGCGGCGGAAGAAAGCGACGAAGGCTGCAGCAGCCAAGAGCACCAGCAAGGCGATGCCGGTTGCGAGCGCTTCGCTGCGACTGCCCGTTGGTTGGACGCTTGGCGCTAAGCCACGGCCGCCGCCCGGGAAATCGCCGCCGGGGAAGCCGCCCGCAGGGCGAGCTTCGCCCGCGCCTTCGGCGGCAGCGCCGAGCGCGCCTGCGGCGCCCGGGAACCCTTCCGGTGGCTGGATGCCATCCGGAAGGGCCGGCGGCCCGCCGGCCTCGCCTGCGGCGCCGTTACCGCCGGCTTGTGGCGGCTGCCCGCCTTGGCCGGCTGGCGCGCCATCGCTGCCCGGTGCGCCGTCCGCGGCGCTTGTGGTCGGCGCGCTTGGCTCCGCGCCTGCGCCGGCCTGGGCCTGGCTCTGGCCTTGCGCTGCCGCGCGGCCCGTTCGCCCGCCGCCCATGCCGCCGAAGCCGCCGCCGCTGCCCGAACCATCGCCGGAGGAGGCGATGGTGCCGTCGAGCTGCTGCTGGATATTCTCGATCTGACTTGCATTTGTGCTGATCAGTTGAGGTACAGCCTGCTCGTATTCTTCATAGCTGTAAAAGGCCGTTGGATCGGCTTTTACATAAGGCGAGATCATAGCTGACAACTCCGTAACGCGGACGGAGAATTTCTCATTCTCCAGGAAGTTGTCGATCGCGGACTGAAGGATGTCATGGTACTGGGCCTTGTATTCCTCTACGGCCAGCAGCTTGGCCACCAGCGGCCGATCTGCCACAGCGCCTTGCGTTGGTTCGTCGATCAGCAGATTGCTGCGACTCGGACCAACGCCGCCTGGCGCGGCTCCACCCGGTGCCGCCGCACCGCCTTGAGCATCCGCGCCAGCACTCGCCGCGCCGCCCGCACCGCCAGCCGCATCTCCACCGGCTGCCCCGCCGGTTGCACCGCCCGCACCATCCGCTCCGGCGCCGCTGTTCGCACCGCGGCCAAATCCGCCGCCCATGCCGTCAAAGGCCATGTTGTAATCCCAAGGCAGGATAGAGAAGACGCCGTTGTTTTCGTACAAATAATAGTTTTGCTTATTCGCGCCGATGTAGCTGTCCATATTGTTCGTGAGCGTGTTTAGCGCGATGTAGCCCAGCGCGTCCGGCACATTGATATATTTTTCATAGTCGCTGCCGTTATTGAGTTCATCCAGCATATTGATCAGGATATCGTCGTTGGACGACTTCGACTTCTGTACCAATCCGGTATACGCCGACAGATCGTCGCCGAGCCAAGTCAAATCGCTGCCGCTGCCGGTCATTTGCCCTTTGTACAACGCCCCGTAGGCATTGCCAAAGTTACGCTCCAGATAAGCGTCGCCGATTTGCTCCACCGCCAGATAGAAGCCCCAGAGCTCGCCGTTAATATAGACGTTCACGTAAGAGTGCTTCGGCGTGGGCAAGCCCATTTGCTCGGACAACTCATAGGTCAGAAACTCCCGCATGTACGTAGCGTCACTGTAGTTGTTGTTCAGGTTGATTTTTTGAATGCCTTCCAACGTTTGATTCACATATTCGTCAAAAGACAGCTTAAAGCTGTACCGATCGGAATCGCTCATTTGCACCACGCTGCGCAAGCTCAGATTCCCTTTGGTACGGATGCCGATATTGTCAAAATGGTGGCCGTTGTAATCCACCGATGCCGTCTTGAATTCCTCCGCACTGGCATTGTTCAGCATGTCCTGGAAATCCGCTTCGTCGATCGTAATCTTCACGTCAACGACTCGGTCCTTGGGGAACACCTCATCATCCCGTTTTTGCTCCTCCGCAGAAACCACACTTTTTCCTGCGGTCGTCTGACTGTTCGTTTCGGAGGATCTCCCGGAACTTAAAGCGGCCTCGCAGGCCATCAGGCCAACGAACAGCAGACCAACGCATGTCCACAGCATAAATAACCGGGTCCCTTTGCGCATCATTTCTTCCACCTCCGGGTTCCGTTAAGACACATAATCGCCGTTATAGCTGATTAATACGGCATTCTTGACGCCGCCCAGCGCGGTAATTTGGTTCACGAATTTGCCTTCTTGATCGCGCAAGCGAACCTCCAACGTCATTTCGATGTTGCCTGCAGTCACGGTTTTTTGCTTCACGTTGTAGCGTTTGACCATTTGCACGATTTGCGAATGAACGAGCTTCTCGCTCTCATCGCTTTCGCAGTTCACCACCAACAAATACGGGGTTTCCAAGGAGCTGCTCTTAATGAACAGGAACAAGATTAAACCAACGACTGTCGAACCGATGGCCGCCAGCGCATAGAACCCGGCCCCCGCAACGATCCCGGCTGCAGCTGCCCAGAACAAGAAGATCAGATCAGTTGGATCTTTGATTGGCGTCCGAAAACGAACGATCGACAAGGCCCCCACCATACCGAGGGACAGCACCAAGTTAGAATTGACGGCGATGATGACCATCGCGGTGACCATTGTCATGCCGATCAGCGAGACGTTAAAGCTTTTGGAGTACAGCACCCCGCTGAATACCCGTTTGTATAAAATGTAGATGAACAGTCCAATCAGGAACGAGACGCCTAAGGTAATAATGATTTTGCTGATGCTGATGTCTGAAGTGAAATTGTCGAGAATGGAATTTTTTACGATATCGCTAAAATTCGTGGTTGAAGTTGCATTCATAAATCAATAATCCTCCCATGAGTTGGTCTTCAAATATTTGCGGCAAATGACATACTTGGATGCGGATTGCTGTCTCAGCCCCTCTAACTGCAGAGCGGCCCGCAGATACTCCGGTATGTACTCATCGAATTTAACTTCGAGAATGATGAGCTTATCATCGATAGCCGAAACCGGCCGTAGATCCGGATCAAACAAATCGACAGCATGAAGCCCGGTCCGCAGTTCTTTATCAAACGTGATCCGTACATTGCCGTTCGGACAAACAAACGGTTCGCGGACATAATCGACGATCACCTGCGGCGCCAAGAGGCGCTGCTTCATCTCAAGGTAAAGCTCATGCCGCAGCGGCCTTTCCGGCACGTTCAGCACTTCAATATTGCCTGCCAGGATGGCATCCACCGTCTCCCGGGTCAGCCGTTCTTTAAGCTTGGCGATATACTCGCCTTTTTTGATTTTTTTCTCAAAATGAATCAGGTCATCTCGCCGGTTGTAGATGCGAATCCGGTATTTTCGGCGGTCATGGATGCCCCCTAATTTGTCGTGCAGGGCGGAATTGTCGATGTCGTCGAAATACAGGCTGCGAATATGGTATTCACCGCCTTGCCCTGCATGCTCGTCATGTCGGGCTAATCCCCGTAACCGTTGGCGAAGGATATAATACTGGTGGCGGTTGATCATAAATTTCAGCTCGTGGCGATACTTCAGCTTCTGGTTCAAGTTCAAGTTGCACCTCTTTTCTCGGGAACCCTTATGTGTGATGTCACTTATCCTATCAAGGCTCCCTGATTGTCCACTTAACGCAAACTGAAAATAAACTGAAAGTTTTAACACGGCGTCAATAAATGTAAAATTATGTAAGTACCGAAGTTGACAGAGGGCTGCCTGGCGCCTTATCTTAAGGGAAATTCACGAAGGAGTTCTTATCCATGAAAGGTCGGAACAAGATGGTTTGGTTAGGAGTAGCGGTGGTTGTGTTGCTGCTTGGCATCGTCGTCTTTGGTTGGCAAAAAAAACAGCAGGCCGCCGAATCCACCGTCCCGAAACCCCAATCGCTCGTGATGACGATCGGCGGGGATGCGCGGACGACAATGGCGTTCACCTGGCAGACGGAAGGGACGGCCGGGGAGCCGGGGATATTGCAGATCGCGGAGGGGGCGGAGCCCGGTCCTTCTTGGAGCGAGGCAGAGGTGCTTGACTTCGAGGCGGAGGCATCCGTGATGGAGGACGGGGGCAAAGGGCACACCGTCTACAAGGTGCTGGCCACTGACCTTCGCCCGGGGACGAAGTATGTCTACCGTGTGGGGAACGGGCAGGATGGCGGATGGAGTGAGCCGTGCAGCTTTGTGACGGAAGCCGCGGAACCTGAGGCGTTCACGTTCATTAACGTCACGGATTCGCAAGGGGAGAAGGCTGCGGATTTCCGGCTTTGGGAGCGCACGTTGGACAAAGCGTTTCAAACGTTCCCGGAAGCCCGCTTCATTGTGCACAACGGGGATATGACGGAGAATCCGATCGATGCGCAGGGCTGGAAATGGTTGTTCGGACAAGCTTCCAAATGGCTTACCCGCGTGCCGCTGATGCCGGTGGCGGGCAATCATGATGAAATTTCCGGGGACGCTTCGGCGTTTGCCTCGCATTTTCTCGTGCCGGAGAATGGAGCGGAGGGAGCTGCGCCGGGGACGACGTATTCTTTTGACTATGGATTCGCTCATATCGTTGTGCTGAATACGGAGTCCAAAATCAAGCGGCAGACGGAATGGCTTAGAGAGGATTTGCGCAAGAACACCAAGCCTTGGACGATCGTGACGATGCATCGACCCGCTTACGGCGGCAATCAGTACGACAAAATCGAGGATTGGATTCATGTGTTCGATGAATTTGGCGTGGATCTGGTGCTGCAAGGACATAACCATGAATATTCCCGCTCCTATCCTTTGCGGAACGGGCAAATTGCCCAAGACGGCAAAGGGACCGTCTATGTCGTCACCAACACCTCCGGTCCCAAATTTAACGAGTTAAAAAAAGATAAATTTTACCACGCCGTGCATAGCCAACCCAACAAGCAGACGTTCGCCGGGATCATCGTAAGCGAGAACACCCTGGTGTACACCGCGTATACCGTGGACGGCCGCAGGTTGGATGAGTTTACGCTGGAGCGGTAAAGGGTGAGCCTTGGATTTACGAGCACAATAACTGAGTGGCTATTGGTAAAGGATCAGTTTTAGTACCGGAAGAAGCTTGACGATCAGGAGGAGGGAGCATATTATGGATTTAAAAAATCCTTTTCTTGGAAACTTTAGGAGTAGGTACCGATAATTCTTTTATTTAAGGTGACTGTTCACTTGATTATCGTTGACTTTAGAGAAGCTAATCACTCCCTTCAAGTTTGATTAAATAAAAAAATTTGTTTTTTAAGATCATCGGCATTTAGCTGTAAGAGATTACACAGATGAGGATCGGAACGAAAATATTAGTGGAAATTAAGAATTTGTTAGTAAGTTTAATTAGGATAAATTTTAATTTTCATAGTAGTAGTAAAAAAATCTGAAACTGGCTCCTGCTGTAAAACAGAAGGAGCCAGTTCATAGAGTATCCTAAAGTTTGAAGAATGATTGGAGTTTTAATGTACTAAAATGAAAAGTTTATATGGAGAAGATGAGGTGATGTTCTATGAAACGTTATAAATACATTGCAATTGGAATAATTTTAATTTTATTAGTTGCCGGTACATTGATTTTTTTAAACCATTCAAAAAATACTACATTTAACGAGATTGTGATGAAAGATATAAATACTGATGAAATAAGCTCATTACAAGTCATTAGTCGATTATATAACTCTGCAGATGAAGATGAACGATCTTTAACTGACAAAAATGAAATCAATAAAATTGTAGATTATTTTTCACAGCTTGAGCTAAAGAGAACGAATTTATCAAATATTAGTTACACAGAGTCCTACTGGATAACTATAAAAGTCAACAGGGAGCTAGCGTTTGGTTTAATCCTTTATGATAACCATTACATCAATATTTTTGAGTATAACAGGGGCAGATCTTCATATTACAAAATAACAAGCAAGGTTGATCCACCGGTCGTTATTCAGGAATTATTTAAAAAGTAAGTTTTCCGGAGTATCAAAAAGCAACCCTTCTACTAAAAAGGGTTGCTTTTTTGATAAATATTACAGAATTTGCCATCCCCCACTTTTTGAATGAACTCGAGTTACTACGCCGTTACCTGTGATGAAACGAACGCCAGCCGTTTCGATCGGTTACAATGCCGAGAACGGCAGTGGCTAAGCCTAAATAGAATATACTACATCCTATTTGGGAGGTTTTAGCTGGATTCACAGTCCCGGCAGAGCTACACCGTAACTTTGCTTTCTCGAGCCAGCGTACCGGCCAATTCCGGCAAAGCCTTACGCTCCATATCCGCCCCGCACAACCCCGCGCATTCGCGGAACGCGAACTGCCGGCATCCCCGGCATTTGTCGGGGGTGATAACGCTCAGGGCATAGTTCAAGGCTTCACCGGTGCTTTCGAAGAAGTGGGCATCACCAACCAGCTCGTAACAGCCCGTCTTGCTCATCAGCTTGCGGGGCTGCGCCCGCAGGCCGGAGACGAGGACGGTGATGCCGGCTTGTTGCAGCCGCTTGATCAGGGCGGCAAAATTCGCTTCGCCGGTCGTATCCATAAACGGTACCTTGCCCATTCGGATCAACACCACTCGCAGCAGTCCGCCTTCAATTTGCGAGACAAACCGATCAAACGCTTGCGAAGCGCCAAAGAACAACGGTCCGTCGATGGTGAAAATGGAAACTTGCGGGCAATCATGATCCTTGGACACAATATGCGCTCCGACCTTCTCCTTGCCAGACGCCCAATCGGGCAGCACCTTGTCAACGGTGAGCAGGTCGCTCATCCGTTTGACGAACAGCAGGACGGCCAGCACCAATCCCACCTCAACCGCGATGGTCAACGTCGTAAATACGGTCAGCAGGAACGTCACGATCAGGACAAGCGTATCGCTGGTTCGGGTCTTCAGCATGTGGGCAAACGCTTTGCGCTCGCTCATATTCCAGGCGACGACCATCAGGATTGGAGCCATGCTGGCCAGCGGGATGTTGGACGCATATGGCGCAAACAACGCAACGATCAGCAGCACCACGACGCCATGAATGATACCGGAAAAAGGCGTTACCGCCCCGTTCTTGATATTCGTTGCGGTCCGGGCGATGGCGCCGGTTGCCGGAATCCCGCCAAACAGCGGAGCAGCCATATTGGCAAGACCTTGCCCGATCAGCTCGCGGTTGCTGTTGTGACGTGTGCCGGTCATGCTGTCTGCTACCACGGCGGAGAGCAGCGATTCGATACCGCCGAGCAAGGCGATAATCAGCGCCGGTTGCAGCATCGGCACGACGTTGTCCCAGGACAGGTCAAGCGGGTGAAAATCCGGCAAGCCGCCGGGAATCGCCCCGTAAGCGGAGCCGATGGTCGTCACTTGGCCGGGAAACAGCCACGCCGCAGCTAACGTGGACACAAGGATGCCAACCAGTGATCCGGGAACCTTCGGAAGGAACTTGGGCGTCAGCAGCAGGGCAGCCAGGCAGATCCCTGCGGTCAGGAAGCTGTAGAAGTTAAACGTATGGATCTGCAGGAAGATTTCTTTTATATTTTCATGAAAATATTCATGTCGCTTCATTCCGGTTAAACCGAGGAAATTCCCAATTTGTCCGCTGAAGATCGTCACCGCAATGCCGGCAGTGAAGCCAATAGTGACCGGCCTCGGAATGAACTTGATCAACGTGCCGAGCCGCAGCAGCCCCATCAACACCAGCATGATCCCGGCCAGGAAGCCAGCGATCAGGAGATTCTCATAGCCGTATTGCAGCACAATGGCAAGCAGAATCGGAATAAACGCCCCGGTAGGGCCGCCGATTTGGAACCTTGAGCCGCCCAACAGCGAAATCAAGATCCCGGCAACGATGGTCGTATACAGCCCATACTCCGGCTCGACGCCGGACGCGATGGCAAAAGCCATCCCCAGCGGGAGCGCCACGATACCGACGATACACCCCGATATCAAATCTTTGCGCAGCGTTGCCGCATGAACATTAGTGAACCTTCCACTCCACTTCATCCGTTAAACCCTTCTTTTCTTAGAAATCTGCATTTTTTGATAGATCAAGAACTTTCCCACAAACAAAAAAGACCCCCGCAACCCGACGGGGAAACTTGAGGATCCTTATTTTTGTTTTCGGATCCCGCGCAGTAAGGAAATGGATTCGACCAAATGATTGTCGAAAATTTGCCGGGCTACTGCGAGCAAATCTTTCAGCAGTGGATCTCGAAGCGAGTACACAACCGTCGTGCCTTCCTTGACGGTATTGACCAAATTTTTAGCGCGAAGAACGGCTAACTGTTGAGATACGGCAGACCCTTCCGATCCAAGGATCGATTGCAGCTCGTTGACGTTCCGTTCGCCTTCGCTCAGCACCTCCAGAATACGAATTCGCATTGGATGGGCGAGAGCTTTGAAGAATTCCGCTTTAAATTGTTGCAAGTTCGCGTCCATCGAATAAACTCCTTAAAATCATAAATTTCATATCTCTGAATCTTTGCATATTTGATATCTTAGCATAGCTACGGCAGAGTGTATAGAGAAATCGACGGATTTTAAACTGAAATTTTCGCGAGAGCTAGGGAGATAAGAGGGCCTAAGATGGGGCTTTTTCCATTTGAGATATGATAGTCAAACATGCTATACTTAATAATGATAATCATTATCAATAATTGTCAAAAAGAACATCGAAGGGATGATTCGTAATCTAGTTCATCCGTTTTATTAAGTTCTGTCCTTGTCAACTGACTATAAAGATGACTCCAACCAGGAGTGGAGAGTGAGGAATCGGGATCATATGGAACACCTATTGGAAGTGAAGGATTTGGCCATCTCGTTTCATACCCGGGAGGGGGAAGTGCAAGCCATTCGCGGCGTGAATTTCTACGTCAACAAAGGGGAAACGCTGGCCATCGTTGGCGAATCGGGTTCGGGTAAAAGCGTCACTTCTCAGGCCATCATGCAGCTAATTCCCCGGCCGCAGGGGGAGTATAAACGCGGGGAGATATGGTTTGACGGACAAGAGCTGACCCGCAAGACAGAGAAGCAGATGCAGCGGATTCGCGGCAAGGAGATCGGGATGATCTTCCAAGACCCGATGACCTCGCTTAACCCAACCATGAAGGTAGGGAAGCAGATTACCGAGGTGCTTCATACCCATGAGCATATGTCCAAAGAAGCCGCATACCAACGGGCCGTGGAACTGCTTGGTCTAGTTGGGATCAAGTCGCCGGAGCGGCGCTTTCATCAATATCCGCATGAGTTTAGCGGCGGGATGCGGCAACGGGTCGTGATCGCCATTGCGCTGGCGGCTAATCCGAAGCTGTTGATCGCCGATGAGCCAACGACGGCGCTGGACGTTACGATTCAGGCGCAGATTCTGGAGCTGATGAAAGAGCTGCAGCAGAAGATTGGCACGGCCATTATTTTTATTACACATGACCTTGGTGTCGTAGCCAAAATGGCTGACCGCGTTGCCGTCATGTACGCCGGGCAAATCGTAGAGACGGGAACGGCGGAGGAGATATTCTATGACCCGCGCCATCCGTACACGTGGGGGCTGCTGGCCTCGATGCCAAATCTCGATGGACATGGCGGCGGGAAGCTGGCGGCAATTCCAGGAACGCCGCCGGATTTGATCCGTCCACCGCAAGGGGATGCCTTTGCCCTGCGGAGCTCGTACGCGATGAAGATCGACTTCGAGCAAGAGCCCCCGCTGTATCGGGTATCCGATACCCATGCGGTGAAGTCGTGGCTGCTGCATCCGCAAGCACCGCGGGTTTCGCCGCCAGAAGCGGTGAGCCGGAAGCGCCGTCAGCTGCCGGGGACCTATGAGGTTCCGGTGCTTGCGGAGGCGTAAGCAAGAAGCGATATTTTTTCCATAGGGGGGAACCGGAATGTTTGTGATGACAAGGACCATGGTTATCGAGAAAGGGAACAGCGACAAGGTAATTGCTAGATTTAGTCAGGAGGGCGCCATCGACCAGATGGAGGGCTTGGTGGACATCAGTGTGATGGTCAACCGGAAGAGTCAAGAACATGAGGAAGTCGTAGTCGTCATCCGCTGGGAGTCGCAGGAAGCATGGAAGAATTGGGAGAAAAGCGATGCGCACATCCAAGGCCACAAAAATAATCGTGGAAAGCAGCCGCCTTCTTACCTCCTCAACACAACAGTGAATATGTACGATGCCCAGGTCGTGAAGAAAGGCAAAGCCTTTTTGAAGATATCAGAAAGTATAAACTACGGGGATTGACATCCTGATATCGCAAGAAAAACATCAGCTAAACGCGGTCTGTCTACTTTGAATGTACGTCGATAGATAGACGTTTTTCTTAACGGCGTATGACGTGTTAAACTGGAATTATGATTCATAGACGAGATTGCTAGATTTGGTTTGCTTTTACGTTTTCTCGATTACATCAAGGCAAGGAGATTATCATGAAGCTGGTTTCATGGAACGTCAACGGACTGCGCGCTTGCGTGGGCAAGGGATTCTTGGACTATTTCAAAGAGGCGGATGCAGATATCTTCTGCCTTCAAGAGACGAAGCTGCAGGCAGGGCAAATCGAGTTGGACCTTGGCAGCGAATACGAGCAGTATTGGAACTATGCGGAGAAAAAAGGCTACTCCGGCACCGCCGTCTTCACGCGCATCAAGCCTTTGTCCGTGCGTTATGGCATGGAGGAGGATTATGAACCGGAGGGGCGGATTATTACGCTGGAGTTCGAGCAATTTTATCTCGTTACCGTGTATACGCCAAATGCGAAACGCGACCTCTCCCGTTTGGATTACCGAATGGAATGGGAGGACCGGTTCCGTACCTACCTGACGGGGCTGGATGCGATCAAGCCTGTTCTCGTATGCGGCGACCTGAACGTCGCTCACAATCCTATAGATATTAAGAACGCCAAGTCCAACGAAGGCAACTCTGGGTTTACGCTGGAAGAGCGAGGTAAAATGACGGAACTGCTGGCCTCCGGGTTTATCGATACGTTCCGGCATTTCTACCCGGACCGTGAAGGCGTGTACAGCTGGTGGTCGTATATGCCGAAAATTCGCGAGCGGAACATCGGCTGGCGGATTGACTACTTCCTCGCCTCCTCCCGGCTCGCGCCGAAGCTGCAGGATGCGGGCATCGATTGCCACATCTTGGGCAGCGATCATTGCCCAGTGTCGTTGACGGTTGAATGGTGATCGATCACTAAACAAAACCAAGAACGTCCTAATCTCGCTTAGCGGGAGAGGGGCGTTTTTGGTTTATGGAGAGGCATTATGTTTTAAAGTGGAGACTGACCTTAGTTCAATCGGTTCGTTTACGATGTATTCTACTGGAACTTGCAAAAATGAGTGATTACTCACTTGACTATCTTCGCATCTGGGGGTATATTTGAACCGTTAAGGGAATGTGAGTAAGTACTCACATCAATAACCTGTCCCCTAGAGGAGTGGTGCAGATGTCTAGCCAAGAAGTTTGTATTCGAACGCAAGGTGTGACTCGCAAGTTCCATGATAAAGAGGTGCTGCACGGGATCAGCTTGGAGGTGCGGCACAATGAGATTTTTGGACTGCTGGGACCGTCGGGCTCGGGCAAGACAACGCTTGTCAAAATGATCGCTGGCATCGACGAAGCGACCAGCGGCGAGGTTGAGGTGCTGGGCATCCGCATGCCCAAGCTTAGCATGATGAACCGCATCGGCTATATGGCTCAATCTGACGCAATGTATAACGAGCTTACTGCGAAGGAGAATCTGGAGTTTTTTGGGGCGTTATTTGGGCTGAAAGGTGCAACAATGAAGCGCCGGATCGAAGAGGTGATGGCGCTCGTCAATTTGACGGATCATCTGAAGCGTCCGGTCAACGCTTACTCCGGCGGGATGAAACGCCGCTTATCGCTGGCGATCGCGCTTATGCATGAGCCCGAGGTGCTCATTCTCGACGAACCTACCGTCGGGATCGACCCGGTGCTGCGCAAGTCGATTTGGGACGAATTCGAAGACCTGAGCCAAAAAGGCACAACGATTCTCGTCACGACCCACGTCATGGACGAAGCTGACAAATGCCATCGGCTGGGGATGGTAAGGGACGGCCATTTGATTGCCGTAGGTACGCCGGAGGCGCTGAAACAAGAGACTGGCAGCGCGACGATTGAGGAGGCATTTTTGCATTACGGAGGGGTTCGTGTATGAGAATCCGGGCTGTCATTGTTCGTATCGCTCGTCAGTTTATTCATGATCAAAGAACGATGGCGTTGTTGGTTGTCGCTCCGCTTCTGGTCTTATCCTTAATGTATCTTGTGTTTAATGGAGACACCTACCAACCGAAGATTGGTACCGTACAGCTGCCGGCGGCGATAACGGAGAAATTAACCGCTGCTGATGCGAAAGTCACTGCCTACGATACCGTGGAAGTGGCTGAAGCAGCCTTGGCTGATCAAGAAATTGATGCATTTATTCGCTTAGATCAGGGGACGGCGCAGGTGAAGCTGGAAGGCAGCGATCCCTCCAAAAACCGGGCGGTCATGCTGCTTATGCAAAAAACACTTCAAGGGCAAGCGGCTTCAGCCGGAGTCGCAGGAAGTTCGAACGGGCAGGCCGTTGCACCGGAGTTCCAATACTTGCACGGATCCGCAGATATGTCGAGCTTCGACAGCTTTAGTCCGGTGTTGATCGGATTGTTTGCTTTCTTCTTCGTGTTCCTGATCGCGGGGGTGTCTTTTCTGCGCGAACGAACAAGTGGCACGCTGGAACGGCTGCTCGCGACGCCACTGCGTCGATGGGAAATCGTCGTTGGTTATATGGCGGGCTTTGGGATATTCACCAGCCTGCAGGCGGTATTGATCGCCGGGTTTACGGTGTATGCGCTGGGCAGCCTGATGGTGGGCTCTTTTGGATATGTGCTGCTTATCATGTTACTGCTGTCGCTAACAGCACTGAGCTTCGGCACGTTACTATCCGCGTTCGCCAATACCGAGTTCCAGATGATTCAGTTCATCCCGATTGTGATCGTGCCGCAGGTATTTTTCTCCGGATTGTTTGATCTGGAGAGCATCTCGCCTTGGCTGCGCTGGATCACACATATCACACCGCTGAAGTATGGCGCGGATGCGCTGCGCGGCATCATGATCCGCGGCGAAGGTTGGAGCGGAATTGCCCTGGATGTGTATGTGTTGGCTGGCTTGTCCCTCGTCTTTATGCTCGCAAATGTCCTTGCGTTGCAGAAGCACCGTAAAATATAGTACGCTGGACAAAGAAGCTTACGATACGAAGGGAAAGGAGAGAGGCCTCTATGTCGGAGAAGAAAGAGCAGTGGCTGGAGGACTTGATCCGGTTGACGGAAGAGGATACGGAGAAGAAGACGGAGAAGCAGATCAAAATTTTGGAGGCAGCCACGGAGATTTTTGCCGAGAAAGGGTATGCCGCCACATCCACCAGTGAAATCGCGCAAAAGGCCGGGGTAGCTGAGGGAACGATTTTCCGCCACTATAAGACGAAGAAGGATCTGCTGCTATCTATCGCTGGACCCATTGTGATCAAGCTGGTTGCGCCGTTTCTGCTGCGGGATTTTGCCAAGACGATTGATATGCCGTATGAAAGGGCAGAGGACTTCTTTCGCGCGCTGGCGAAGGATCGGTTCAAGTTTGTTCGGGAACATATGCGAATTATCAAAATCTTGATTCAGGAGGTCCCGTTTCAGCCGGAGCTGCTGGAGCAGGTGAAAAGTCTGGCCTCCGAGATCGTGTTTGAACGACTCAAGCGAGTGGTTCTGCATTTTCAGGAACAAGGGCAGCTTATTGATGCGCCGCCTTGGCGAATCCTCCGAACCGGTGCCAGTGTCATGATTGGAATGATTTTGGTTCATGTGCTCTTGGTGCCAGATTTTTCGATCGATGAAGACGAAGAAATTGAGTATACGGTGGACCTGTTGATGTATGGGATTGCTGGTCGTCCCCGATAAATTAAATAGAACTTAAACCCGTTTTAGGCTGAGCCTGAAGCGGGTTTTGTTATTTTCTTGGGGGGTGTAAGACTTTCGTAAGACTTTTCTAACACTTTTGCAAGTGGTTTGTTCTTGGATGGTTAGCATTATTCGCTAAGATAATGGGCGAACCAAGTTAAATAATGAAAGGAAGAGAGAAATGAAAAAATTTGGATTGATTCTTATGCTGGGGGCCATGTTGACGTTAGCCGCATGTGGGGCCAAAAGCAATGACATGAACAAAGAGAACATGATGAATGACGGGGGCAACGCCTCCACGGAGATGAACAATTCCTCCGGCAGCGGTGAGATGAACCAAGAGATGATGGGTGAAGAGATGAAAGAGGGCGATATGGACCAGGACATGATGGGCGATGAGATGAAGGATAAGGAAATGATGGGCGATGAGATGAAGGATAAGGAAATGATGGACAATGAAATGATGGATGATATGGGCAGCGAGATGGGCAAATAACTTAAAGTTCGTAACCAATCAAACTTCAAGGTATAATGTGATTAACATTGCAGGGAAGACTTACCATATGCCAGGGGGCCATTGTTGTGAGCGCCAAAATTGTAGTTGCCGACGATGAACAAAATATAACAGATGTCTGCCGCCGCTATCTTGAGCGAGAGGGCTGGACGGTTTGGGTCGCCTCAGACGGAGAGGAAGCGCTGCGCCTTTGGGAAGAACATCATCCCGATTTGCTGGTGCTTGACCTCATGATGCCAAAGCTTGGCGGTCTGGAGGTGTGTGATCGGATCCGGCAGCAGGAGGATACGCCGATTATCATGCTAACGGCCCGAGGGGAGGAAGCCGACCGTTTGCTGGGACTCACTATGGGAGCGGACGATTACCTGACCAAGCCGTTTAGTCCACGCGAGCTGGTGCTGCGAATCAAAAACATTTTGCGTCGCACAGGCGTTCAAACGGGTAAAGCCGCTGCAGCGGTCCCCTCAAATTTATCGATGGAAGAAGAACACGGGCCGGCGATTGCGTTTGACGGTCTGGAAATTTATCCGCAGGAGCGGCGGGTGCTGATCAGGGGAGCAGAAGTGGATTTGACGATGAAGGAATTTGATCTTCTGCATCTGCTTGCGAAGTATCCGGGGAAGGTGTTTTCCCGCAGCCAGCTGCTAAACCAGGTGTGGGATGTGGCCTATGACGGTGATACTACAACGGTGACCGTGCATATCCGCCGGCTGCGGGAAAAAATCGAGACCAACCCATCGGCCCCGGACTGGATCAAAACGGTCTGGGGAATTGGTTATAAGCTGGAAGCGAGGGGGCAGGAGCGATGAAGCTGCGAACCTATCTCCTGTTGGCCAACCTGCTCAGTATCGCGATGATCATCCTGTTGTTGCTGGCATTTTATCGATATATGTTGTTGAACAAGGAGCAGTTTGTCTGGCTGACCGTCGCCTCGATTGGTGCGGGGCTGGTGTCGGCGCTGCTTCATTTCGTGCTGGTACGGCCGCTGGAAGCTTCGGTGAAACGAATTGGCGAAGGGGCCAAACGGATTGCCGAAGGCGATCTGAAGGCACGGGTGGAGTACACGGGGTTGAAGGAGTTCCGTCAACTCGCCGATCGGTTTAACCATATGGGCGACAGCCTGGAGGCCAGCTTCAAACAAGTATCGGCAGCGGAAGCCGCCCAGCGTGAGCTGGTCGCCAACATGGCTCATGACTTGAGGACACCGTTGGCATCGGTTCAATCCTATGTGGAGGCGTTGGAGGACGATGTCATCCAAGATGAAGCTACATTTCGGCAATATTTAGCGACCATTCGGACGGAGACGGTACGGTTGGGGGAGCTGATTCAGGACTTGTTTGAGCTGTCAACGCTTGAATCGGCCAAACAGGAAACAGAAGAATTCAAGATTTCAGTCGCAGAAGATGTGCTGATTGAGCTGCTGCCGCGATTCGTCAAGCCGTGCGAAGCGAAGTCGCTGCAACTGAAGGTAGAGCTGCCCGATCGTCCGTTAAAGCTGCGAATGGCCCCCCGACACCTGGAACGAGTGCTGCAAAATTTACTGGAAAACGCCGTCAGGTATTCTCCCAAAGGGGGGACAATTTCATGCTCGGCTGTGGAGGTCGACGGCGGTCCTGCAAGTGGTTGGATCCGTTTTGCGATCGAAGATCAGGGACCGGGTATCCCTCCCGAAGAGAGGGAGCGGATCTTCGAGCGGTTTTATCGTTCGGATCGATCACGCAACCGAGAAAGCGGGGGCGCCGGTTTAGGGCTGTCCATTGCGAAGCGTTTAGTGGAGCAATACGGCGGTGAGATCGGCGTCGTTGAATCGGAGACAGGGGGCAGTACGTTTTGGTTCACAGTACTAGAAGCGAATGATGGCAGGCATGCTGAGAATATACAACTAAAATAAGGAGGAGGTGGAGGTATGAAGGGGGTACTGGAGCGCCTGCGCAAAGGGTATGGCAAGAAACTCGTAGCCCTGCATACCTGGAACGGCTGGATCATTGTGATCCTTGCACTGACGGGGCTGCTGCTGGTTGGCGGGTTTTGGCGCGGTTTGCTTGGCGAGGGCCGGGTTTGGCTCAAATGGCTGCATATTGCGGTAGGCGTTGCTTCGATCCTTCCGGTCATTTATTACTTGCTGTTAGCGGGGAAGCATTGGAAGCAACTGAGACAAAAGCCTTGGCAACGGTTGAATGTCATCGTGGTCCTAGCCATGTTGTTAGGCTGGTTTGGCTCTGGCGTGCTGCTCTGGCAGTTCAAGGCCGTGGGGCCGAGGGTGTCTAATGTCGCGCTCGTCGTGCATGATCTCTTGACCTGGATTGGCTTGCCGTATATCATTTACCATTCCATCACCCGAACCAAATGGTTGAAGGAACCGGCCCGACGGTCAATTAAACCTGAGGCTCGCCCAGCCGCTGCAGGCAAGAAGGCAGAGGTTGTGGCGGCGGGAGGCGCTGGATCCCAGCAAGGTCCCTCATCTCCTCAGCCGGTCTATACCCGCCGAGCGTTTATCCGCGGAGCTATCGGCGTAGGGTTGGCGGTCACGGTAGGGCCAACCTTTCTGAAATGGTTGGGGGACTCCTTTGGCAGCATCGGCGGTACGACAGCGGTGGATAAACTGCTGGAGGAGAATGCGAACAAGCTCGTCCCCAATCCGGTGCCGCTGCCGGACTCCGCACAGGTGGTTGGCGGCGGAGCGCAGGGGCGTTTCCGGATCTATACGGTGACGGATATTCCTACTTTCACCAATGAGAACTGGTCGTTCACGATCGATGGGCTGGTGAACAACAAGTTCAAGTGGAACTGGGAGGAATTCCTTAAGCTGAAGCGTAAGGTGCAGGTCAGTGATTTTCACTGTGTGACAGGCTGGTCGGTGTACAACAATACTTGGGAAGGCATCCCGCTGCGCGAGTTGCTCCAACAAGCCGGCGTGAAGCCAAACGCTCAAACGGTGAAGTTCTACTCGGGGGACGGGGTCTACACCGATACCCTCACTTTGGATCAGGCGAATATGGACGATGTGATGGTTGCGGTGATGCATGATGGCAGACCGATCCCAAGCGATTTGGGCGGCCCGGTAAGGCTGATTGTGCCGAAGATGTACGCCTACAAGTCGGTGAAGTGGCTGAACCGCATCGAGCTTATCGAAGGCGAGCATGTCGGATATTGGGAGCAGCGAGGTTACTCCAACGATGCGTGGGTAGGGCTGAGCTGATGATTCATATCGTAAAAGAAGAAGCTGGATACTCCGTTCAGGGGCTCCGGCTTTTTTGGTTGGTGTTTTTTTACCCCCTCTTTTTGAGGATTATCCCGTTGCATCAGATCGGTCGCGGGAAACTTATGAAGTGAAGTATAATCCCAAAACCCGACGATCCCCAGTTCTGATCCAAAGGGATAATCTTGAGATGAGGTGTGCGGAAGATACAGATCACCATTTTCATGCCCCGTTGCTGAGTGTTTTTTTGGTGTAGGGTAACAAATTTTGGAGACGGTGCTTTATGTTCCGGCTGTGGACGGCTACAATAACAGAAAAGAGAGAACGCGACAAGGAGTGCAAGAGCCATGAATATCCACGAACTCAGAGAGCACCGCCAATACCCGGACAATATCGGACATGAAAATAACCGCGCCACCTTCGAACGCGATTATTCACGGCTGATCCATTCCCCGACCTTCCGCCGGCTGCAAGGGAAGTCGCAAGTATTTGGGGCCGGCACAGGCGATTATTATCGAACCCGGCTGACGCATTCGCTGGAGGTCGCCCAGATTGCCCGGGAAGCGGCGCGCAGTCTGCTGCGCACGTATCCGGAGCTGGCGGTTGACCGCGCTCAGCATCCTGGATTGGTTATCGATCCGGAGGTAGTGGAATGCGCCGCCATCTGCCATGATTTTGGTCATCCCCCGTTTGGGCATAAAGGCGAAGAGGTACTGGATCAAATATTGGAGAAACTTATTGAGGAGAAGGTACAGGCAGCTTTAAAAGGCAAACAACCGACTCCGGAAGAAGAGCAGCAAACGAGGGCCGCCTTACGTCAGAAATACGAGCATTTTGAAGGCAACGCCCACAATTTCCGGCTGATGATGTTCCTGGAGAAGCGGGAAAACATCGATGGGTTGAACCTATCCGATGCGGTGCTGCTGGGAACGAATAAATACCCTTATCCCGGCACGGTCAACAAGAAAGGGTTATATCTGCATGAATGGGAGTACATCTCTTACATACGCGACCGCTGGGGCATTCCTGAGGGCAAGAAAACGTTTGAGGCGCAACTTATGGACCTGTGCGATGACATCGCTTATTCTGCCCACGATCTTGAAGATGGCATCAAGGCGGGAAAAATCGAGGTGCATGAGCATTTCCTCAAGGACTCGCACATTCAGCGGCTGATTGTCGAGAAGATCATGACGTTGGAGGACGCTTGCTGGACGGGATGGCAGCCGCCACAAATTCAGGTTAAGGTGGCCGAGGTGCTGGACGATTTCCTGCGCATCTGGAACGTTAAAATGCCGGTGTGCGATCATGACTATTCCCGCACGCGTCGGGAAGTCAAGGCTTATTGGGTCAGCTTGTTCGTTGGCAGCTTGGGAGTGACCGACGACGGCGATTGGCAGAAGGTTACGTTCGTGAAGGACGGGCAGGAGGACATGGATATGCTGCGGACGGTGAGCGTACTGAAGAGCTTCGCTTGGGTGACGATGATCCGAGATTTGCGGGTTCAACGGCTGCAGAAGCGCAGTGCTTGGATTATCAAGCGGTTGTGGGATGCCTTTGTTGATCCGGAGACTAGCAAATCGATTATCCCCGGCGACTGGCTGCGCAGATTTGATCGGGACCAAGCTAGACCTAAACCAATCTGGACATGGGAGCATATGATCATCGATTATATTGCCGGCATGACGGACGCCTACGCGGAAAAGATCTACAACGAGCTGTACGGACTGAAGGTAGGTACGATTTACGATATGGATTAGAAAAGACAAACGGACCGGCGAAATGCCGGTCCGTTATTTTAGATGTGGAAGCTTTATAGCGGCGGGTTGGCGTGGCATTTCCGGCACACCGGATAATACGACTCGTTGCCGCCGATTTGGATCTGTTCGCCGGTGTAGACGGGTTTACCGTTCTCCACCCGCAGGTTCATTGTCGCTTTGCGTGCGCAGAACCAGCAGATCGTTTTCATTTCCTCGATTTTGTCAGCATAAATCAGCAGCAGGCGGCTGCCCTCAAACAACTGGTTCTGGAAATCGTTCTTCAATCCGAACGCCATTACAGGAATATCCAGCTCATCAACGATACGGACCAGCTGCTTGATATTGCTCTCATTCAGAAATTGGCATTCGTCCACCAATACGCAGTATAGGCGCGGGGTATGATTTTGGACGATTTCAAAGAGGTTCGTATCTGGATAAATCGGAATCGCCTCTCGACGCAACCCGATCCGCGAGGAGACATAGCCAACCTCATCACGGTTATCGATCGCCGAAGTAAAGAGCAGCACTGGTTTGTTTTGCTCTTCATAATTGTGGGCAACCTTCAAAATTTCGATCGATTTGCCGCTGTTCATTGCTCCGTACTTGTAAAATAATTGTGCCAACGATGACGTCCCTTTCTATTCGTTCTATCGCAAACCATGCTCTTTATTCTAGCATACTTCGCTTCGGTTGTTGGATAGGCTGGCGCGAAATTTGGAGAAAATCAGCGTCTGGAAAAAGTTACATCGCTGCTTCGGCCGCGCGGCTGTGCGTTTTGCGGATTTGCATCGCCATCACAGATCCATACCCCGCATGCTCCAGCAGGTGTATAATGGAAATTGGGTAAAAGGCCCAATGAAGGGAGAGGTGTATATGTCCGTCCATACGGAGAAATCGCTGCCTAGAAAAAGCCTGAAGGAGCTGGGGATCTCGGCTCGGAACGTGATTCATTTTTTGGAATATTTGAAAGCGCATTCGATTGAATTGCATAGCTTCATGCTCGTGCGGCAGGGGCATGTTGCGGTGGAGGGCTGGTGGGCGCCTTATGGGCCGGATCTGCCGCATATGTTATTTTCCCTGAGCAAAAGCTTCACCTCAACCGCCATCGGCATGGCCGTTCACGAGGGCAAGCTGAGCGTGGATGATCCGGTTGTTTCTTTTTTTCCGGAAGAAGTGCCGGAGGAAGTATCGCCGAATTTGGCCGCCATGCGGATCAAGCATCTGCTGATGATGGGGACGGGCCATGCGGTGGATACGATGGGGGCGCTTGCTGGAGCGAAGGACGGGAACTGGGTGAAGGCGTTCTTGGCCTTACCCGTCGAGCATGACCCGGGGACGGTCTTCGTCTATAATACGGGAGCGACCTACATGCTGTCTGCCATCCTGCAGAAGATCACCGGGGAAACCTTGCTGGAATATTTGCAGCCCCGTCTGTTCGAGCCGCTGGGTATCGAGAATCCGACTTGGGAGAGCTGCCCGCGCGGCATTAACACCGGGGGATTTGGACTCAAAGTAACGACAGAGGATGTTGCGAAATTCGGCCAGTTGTACTTGCAAAAAGGCGTGTGGCAAGGCAAGCGCCTGGTGGAGGAGAGCTGGATTGAGGCCGCAACCTCCAAGCAGATCTCCAATGGAAACGGCGGAGACAGCGACTGGGCGCAAGGCTACGGGTACCAGTTCTGGCGCTGCCGCCGCGGTGTATATCGGGGGGACGGAGCGTTTGGCCAATTTTGCATCGTTCTGCCGGAGCAGGAGGCTGTGCTGGCGATGACGTCCGGGACCAACGATATGCAGGGGATTCTGAACGGCGTATGGGAGCACCTGCTGAGTGCCTTCTCTGAAGGAAATGAAGGCTCTTCCGAAGAAGATGCGGCGGCGGAGCAAGAACTGCGTCATGTATTGGAGGGGCTGGTCTTGGAGCCGCCTCGATTGCAGGCGGATTCGGAGCGGGAGGCTGAGCTTGGCAGCGGTAAAGAATGCGTGCTGGAACCCAATGACTTGGATCTTCAAAGCATGAAGATCGAGATTCAAGGGGATACGGCTGTGCTGACGGTTAAGAACCCGCGCGGTGAGCACCGGATCGAACTAGGGCGTCATACGTGGCGATTGGGGCGGACGGCGCTGTTTGGCGGGGAGGAGCAGATTGCAGCCTCCTTCACCTGGAAGTCGCCGGAAACGCTGCTGCTCACTATCCAGCGCATCGAGACGCCGTTCCGGTCCAGCATCGACATCGAATGGCTGGACGAGGGCGTCGAAATCCGCCATGCCATCAACGTGTCCTTCGGGGAGACAGCTTCGCCTCCGATCCGGGGGCACGAACAGTAACCGCCGAGGGCAGTTATTCCTTTGGGTAACGTTCCGTCAGCAACCGATTCACCAAGTCGCTCATGCCCTCCCATGAATCCTTCATGAGGAATTGCTGCTGAATCGGGGCGTTCCACGGGCGCGGGATCCCGATCGTGAGCCGCCCGGCTTCCTTGGCTGGCAGCAAATTATGCGGACCGTCATCGATGAGCAGATCGAAGTCGAGTAATGTTTTTCGCTTGGCGACGAAGAAGTTTTCAAACGGGATAAACGGCATCCAGCGTTGCAGCCAGTTCCATTTTTCCTGTACAGATGAAGGGCGGGCGGCGGTAACGATGATGACATCATGGTCCTGCGTCATCTTGCGTACTTCCTCGACGGTGTGCTCATCAAAGATCTCCAGCTCCTCATACAAGCCGGGGCGCCCGAAGAAGATGTCTTCATTGCACTCGGGATGCCAAATTTTCGTCATATCGAAGCTGATCATTTGATCCATCGTGAGCGGGCGGTCGGGGAACTGCAAATTATGATAATAGATCGCCTTGGGCACGAGATGACAGAGGGTATCGTCCATATCGATGGCTACAATGTGTTTGCGCATGAGGGAAATCTCCTGATTCGATGTATTCTTGGATTGGTATGACTTCCTCTAAGATATCAGAAAAATGCAGTTTTGGGATACCGTAAGGCCATGTAAAAAAAGAACCCGGGCTCCGTATCAACGGAACCGGGTTCTTCTGCATGAACAGCCATAGGAGGTTTACAGCTTTACTTCATGCGCAGCGGGAATGGCAGCGAGATGAACAAGCGCGTCCGCTCCGGCCAGCGCACTGTAGCATTCGCCAAGCTGCTCCAGATCGGCGATCAATGTCGGACAGACCGGGTCTTCTAAATGGACGGATGTCTACGTTCAGCACGTCATATCCGTGTTCGACGAATTCGCGTACCACATAGCGTCCTAACATCCCGCTTCCCCCGGTAACTACGACTTTGGCCATGGCTGCTTGGACTCCTTTTTAGTTGAGAATCTCTTCGATTCGTGTCAACACGTCTTCGCTCAGCTTGATGCCGGAAGCTTTGGCGTTCTCGATCACCTGCTCCGGACGGCTGGCGCCAACCAGTGCACTGGCCACGTTGTTTTGACGTAAAATCCAAGCCAGGGCCAGGTTACCTACCGTGATTCCAAGTTCAGCAGCAATTCCCTCAAGCTGCTTCACCTTGGCAATGTTCTCTTCCGTAATTCCTTTGCGGACCCATTCCAGCTTAGCTGCACGGCTGTCCTGCGGAATATCATTTGCCGATGTATATTTACCGGTGAGCAGACCTTGAGCCAGCGGGGAGAACACTACTTGGCCGATGCCGTGGCGTTCGCTGACCGGAATAACTTCCTTCTCGATATAACGATTAAACATGTTATATACCGGCTGGTTCACAACGATGCGATCCAGCAGGTAACGATCCGCCAAGCCAACGGCTTCCGCAATTTGCGAAGCTTGCCATTCGCTGACGCCGGCGTACAGGATTTTACCCTGGCGAATCAGATCATCGATCGTGCGCAGCGTTTCGTAAAGCGGTGTTTCCGGATCATGACGGTGGCAATAAAAGATATCAATATAGTCATGGCCTAGACGCTTCAGGCTGGCATGGACTTGCTCCATCACGTGCTTGCGCGACAAGCCGCGATCGTTAGGTCCGTCCCCCATCGGCCAGAACGCTTTCGTAGCGAGTACGTAGGATTCCCGCGGATAAGCTTTCAGCGCTTTGCCTACCAGCTCTTCGGCAGCTCCTCTTTCATATACATTGGCGGTGTCAAAGAAGTTGATCCCTAGATCGTAGGCGGTTTTGATCGATTTCTCCGCATTTTCACGTTCGACATACCCGCCGTAAGTCAGCCAGCTTCCCAAGCTGATTTCACTGACTTTGAGGCCGCTTCCGCCTAGTCTTCTATATTCCATGTTTCGTCATCCTCCTTGAGCATTTGAATTGTAACCATTTTCATTCTATAAAAGTTCATATACAATTGAAAGAAGTGAAAACCCCTTCACTAAATTATATCCATGTTACTTACTATACAAAGTATAGTTTCCTATATCGAATCTATAGGATCTGAGATAGCATCATGAATCCATCATACGAAACCATCGATTTCAGGGGAGGATATACCGAATGAACAGCATCCGTAAAGCAAGCAATTACATTCCGAAAACACCGGAGCATATCGAATGCAATATCGAAAAAACGTTGGACGTCCTTGGTGGAAAATGGGCGTTTCTGGTGATTCGCGAGCTGTTTGGGGGGACGCTTCGTTTCGGGGAGCTGCAGCGCCGTATCAAGCAAGTGAGCCCGCGGGCGTTAACCAGTACGTTGCGTCATCTGGAGGAGAAGGGCGTACTGGAGCGGACGGTGTATCCTACCGTTCCCGTGACAGTCGAATATACACTTACGCCGAAGGGGATGGATTTGCATGTGATCTGTCATGAGATGAAGGTTTGGGCTGCGCGGTGGACCTAATGGAACAGGGAAGGGGGTCCATGCTTAAACTGATCGGCAGAAGTATCCGTGACTTCCGCAAGTATTCCGGTAAGCTGCTGCTGTTTCAACTGCTATATATGCTGGCTACGAGCGTCTTTGTCCTGCCGGTGACGACGTTTCTGTTCAACCGCGTTCTCCGGGTCGTCGGCTCTGGTTCCCTGTTGAACGGGGAGGTGTACCGGCTCGGGTTGAGCTATAAAGGTGTGGCAGGACTGATTCTCATCGGGCTCGTTGCCTCTTTTACCCTGCTAATTGAATTGTTGGTCCTCATCGTGCTGATTCAGCAACGCTTTTTTGGCAAATCGATTCCCATTTCTGACGCCGTGTTGACCGTGCTGCATAAAATGCCCAAGCTGTTCGGGTTTGGCGTATTCCAACTGCTGTTGTTGTTGCTGCTCTTGATTCCGTTTGTAGACTCGCCGTTGTCGGCTTCGTTTTACGCGTTGTTTAACGTGCCGATCTTCTTGAACAATCAAGTGCTGGATGCTTCATTCACGATGACCGTAGCTTATCTCATGCTGATCGCAGGGCTGCTGTATACTTTGCTCCGCTGGATTTTTGTCCTGCATTGCATCGTGCTCGAGGATATGAACCTCCGGCAGGCGGTTCGCCAAAGTCATCAGTTGACACAAGGTCGGCGGTGGCGGCTGTTTGGAACGCTGCTTCTATTCAACTGCATGGTGGTGGGTGTCACCTCTGCGCTAGTAACTGCGCTAGGGCACATTCCTTCCTGGCTGGACCTGGATGTGCTTGCGCTGGTGTCCCAGCACTATTCCCTGACCGTTTCGACGGTACTGGCTTATCTGCTGGAGCTTCTGTTGCTGCCCATCAACCTGTTCGTGCTGACGAGGCTTTATTATGCGTTGGGCCGCTTAAAATGGATTCGGCCAAAGGATCAGCTGCAAGTGCGCCGCAGCCGAATCGGTCGTCTGGAGGACCAGATCATCGATTGGTGGAAGGGGCTAAAGTGGAAAAGGATGGCGTACGTCCTGAGCGCCGCCCTTTATATATCCCTTGCGTTGCTGATCGGTCTGCGGGCAAACGAGAGCCTCGTCTACGCAAAATGGAACGTGCAGATCGCAGTCCATCGCGGAGATACGTCGAACGCTCCGGAAAATTCGCTGCCTGCCCTGATCTCGGCAATTGACAAAGGCTTTCAGGTTGTGGAGTTGGATGTGCAGTTGACCAAGGATGGCGTCGCCGTGTTAAACCACGATTCTGACCTGCGGCGGATGACTGGCTTGAAGAAGCGGGTCGCGGATATGAACTTCAATGAAGTGCAGCAACTGTACATCGGGATGGATGCGAACGGTTATCCGATACATATTCCCTCGTTATCCAGCGTGCTCGCTGAGGCGCAAGGGCGCATTAAGCTGTTGCTGGACCTGAAGCCTAACGGCGCGCCGAGTGAAGCGCTGGCGGAGGAGGTTGTCCGCCTCATCAAGGAAGCGGGAGTCGAGGAAGAGGTAAGGGTGCAATCCTTCGACGGCGAAGTGCTTGGCCGCATCCGTGAATTGGCTCCCGAGATCAAGATCGGGCGCATTCTGTTCTTCGCTCTTGGAGATCTATCGGTGCTCGACGTTGACTTCTATACGATCGAGCAGGTGATGTTAACCGATTTTCTCGTGGACCAGGCCCATGCCGACGGCCGCGAGGTTTGGGTGTGGACCGTCAATTCCCGAAGGGATATGAAGGAAGTGCTCAAATATCCGATCGACGGCATCATCACCGATTATCCGGAGACCGCCCAGTCGATGGTAGAGGTGGATTTGTGAACTGAATAGATCAGAACCCAAAAAGCGCCATCCCGTTGAAGGGATGACGCTTTTGATTTCATGCTGACTGGCCAAGTATGGAATTCTTCTACTCTTCTCCCGTTGCGATCGGGTTCTCAGGGTAAGAGATCCAGTCGCTCCAGCTGCCGGCGTACAGCTTGACCTGCGGGTAGCCGAGCCGGTAGAGGGCGAGCACGTTCGGGCAAGCGCTCACGCCGGAGCCGCAGTAGACGATGGCTTCGCGGCCTTCGTCGAGTGCGGCGATGACCGGCGCCAGCTGCTCGCGCAGCTCGCCCTCGCTTTTCCAGGAGCCGCTGTCATCCAGCACTTGCTTCCAGAACCGGTTGATGGCCCCGGGAATGTGACCGGCTTTGGCGTCGAGCGGCTCCTGGCGTCCGGCGTAGCGATCCGCGGCGCGCGAGTCCACCAGCAGGACGCCGGGATCGCTGAGCGCCCGGCGGATGTCCCGGACCTCGGCCAGCAGGTGCGGCCGGGGGGAGGGGGTGAACGCGGCGGGGACGATGGTCCGCCGCTCCGAAGTCACGGGATAGCCGCCGGCTTGCCAGGCGGCGAACCCCTCGTCCATGACGTAAACCTCGTCATGGCCCAACCAGCGCAGCAGCCACCATAGGCGGGAGGCGTTCATGCCTCCCTGGTCGTCGTAGGCGACCACCCTGGTGGCGTTGCCGATGCCGGCGCGGGCGAAGCGCGCGGCTAACTCGTCCGGGGCGGGCAACGGGTGTCGCCCGCCATGCGTGGTGACCGGTGCCGACAGATCCTGCTCCAGATCGAGATAGACGGCACCGGGAATATGCGCAGCGTCATAAGCCGCGCGCCCGGCCTCCGGCTGGCCCAGCTCAAAGCGGCAATCGACGATCACGAGATCCGGTTCATACATTCTAGCTAACAGCCAACGTTTGGATACGATTGGTTCCATAAGGCATACACATCCTCTGCACACATCATATGGAACCATTATAAGCTTAAAACTTAGATCAGGCGATATCCGCTAGGCAATGTTCCGCTGGTGCGAATTTGCCGAACTTGTTCTACCGTGAGCCGTTGGTTGGTCGCAATGAGAGACTCTACGTCTTCGCCGCCGATCAGATCATCTAAGTCATTCAGGCGCCGGCTGCCGCGGAGGATCCGGAAGTTCCCTCTAAAGCGGGGCCGCGTAAAGAGTACAAGCGTTGCGTTAGGATTGGAAGAAACGAAGCGCAGGCTCTCGATTCCGTCCAAAATAGCATCGGTGTTACGGATGCCGAGGTTCCCGGTATAGACACGGCTTCTTCCCGTCAGATTTTCCTCGGAATAAACCGTCAGCCGGGGGGAAGTTTGAGAGATGTGAACCAGCTTTTTCATAGAAAGCTCCTCCTTATCTTTTTTGGCGATAGATTGGGGCTGCTTCTAATAGATCTTAAGGGTCTATGAATATTGCATATTACTCTATTCTTTTTAGTGTTGAGGGGTGTAGATAAAAGTAACCCCCGGCAGCCCGATTCTATAAAATTCAGGCCAAAAGAGGAGAAGGCTATGGATAGACAGGTGCGGAGGAACAAGCTTGAAACACAGCTATTTTTCGATTGAGGAACCGCCATAACTTAGCTATAATGAAGTGGTTTGCAGCCCGAAAGGGTGACAAAATTTTTGATAAGAAAGCTGGGACCTTAACACAAATGCATACCAACACGAAGTCCATGGGGAAATACGAAATCCTCTACGTGATAGGCATTATCGCCATCTCGTTTTCTTCAATCTTCATCCGCTGGTCTAATGCCGAAGTGTCGGTGATTGCCATGTACCGGATGTATATCACGAACATCTTGATGCTGCCGCTGCTGTGGCGCTATCGGGGAGAAATTGTGCAACTAACGGGCAAGCAATGGGGGCGTCTTATGTTTTCGGGGCTGATGCTGGGGTTGCATTTCTTGCTTTGGATGGGCTCCCTGCGCTTGACGACGGTCGCAAGCTCCACGGTCCTCCTGACCTTGGAGCCGATCATCGTGATGTTTGGATCGTTCTTCTTATTTGGGGCAAAAATCAATAAAGCGATGATCCTCGGCATTACGCTGGCATGCATCGGTTCGATTGCGATCGGCTCAGGAGATTTTGCCTTATCCGGTAAGGCGGTGAAGGGAGATTTGCTCTCCCTGCTCGGGACAATTGCGGTCGCGATTCATATTCTGGTCGGCAAGCAACTGCTGCAGACAATCAGTGCGTTTGTTTATAACTTCCTCGTGTTTGCCGTGGCAGGAACGTCGATGGCGGTATACAATGCAGCTGCCGGCATCCGGTTTACCGGCTATGAGCCGCGGGAATGGGGCATTTTCCTCCTGCTGGCGATCGTCCCTACGTTATTTGGCCATTACCTGTTCAACTGGCTGATGAAATACCTCAGCGCTTCGGCGGTGTCGATGGCCGTTCTCGGCGAGCCGGTATTTGCCTCTCTGCTGGCGTGGTTGCTGCTGAAGGAAAGCTTAACTCCGCTGCAGCTGTCAGCAGGCGTGCTCATCTTGTGCGGGGTATGGATCTTTATTCGCTATGGCAAAGAAACGCCTGCCGTAACTATGGAAAATCCAGTCTTACCGACAGGGCAGGAAGGGAAGGCAAGTTAAGGTCGGGCGAAGGGACATAAGAACAAAGGGACGAACCCGGAGAAAGCTCGCTTGGTTAACGTCCCTTGGGGTTATTTTTTTAGTTCAAAAAATTGACATTCGCGGCGCGGATGATAGGACAACTCGTCCACACCCGCCTGCGTGATAATGGTGTCCTCGGTGAATCGGATAATCATGCTGCCGTTGTCGATCATATGATCGTCGCGGAATACGCGAATGCGCAGCTTCCGGTCCAACGCTTCCTGAAAGTCCTGATCGGTAAACAGTTCTCTGAGAGTAGGCATCGTACGATATCTCCTTCGGTTACTAGATGGGCGGATCGGCGGATCGTAAAGAATGACTCCTGTTATTGTAACTGGAAGCCTGCTGGTTGAAAAGAGAACCTCTCCGACGCGGGAGATGTGGAGATAACAGAGAGGCATATGTGCAGTAGATACAGAAGTGTCGAAAAGTAGAGGTTTCTCCTCTCTCGGCCGGCGCTTTTGCATGATTATCCCGTTCGTTCAGAATAGAGTGATTTGAAGCTAAACCCAGGTTCTGCTCCCTTATCGAAAGGGATAATGACGTAAAGGGCGTGCAGACAGACATATTGCGCGTTTCCACACCCCACACGTTTCGAAAAAAGTCGATCAGGAATTTTACCTCCTGATCGACTTTTGTTAGGTTTGCGGCAAATCCGGTACAGCCCAGCGCAGGATTAAGCCAGCGTGGGTTAAGCCGCTGCCAAAGCCGTACACCAGCACGCGATCGCCATATTTCAAGCGGCCTTTGTCAACGCCAGTCTGGAGTGCCAGCGGGATGGAGGCAGAAGACGTATTTCCCATGTCCTGCACGCTTTGCAGGGTTTTGGCCAGGGGGAGATCCGCTTTCTCGCAGATCGATTCGATCATGCGCAAGTTGGCACTGTGCGGCACAAACCAGTCGATGTCCTCGCGAGCCAGACCCGCCTGCTCTAGCAGTTGCTCGATCCCGGCGGTCACGGTGCGGACGGCCCATTTGAACACCTCGCGGCCGTTTTGCACGATTTTGCCTTTCCCTTCAAGGGGCTCTCCGTTCATTTGATCCGACAACCCGGTGCGATACACATGGATGCCGCCGGAACCGTTCGTTCCTAGAATAAACGATTCGAATCCTGGCCATTCGTCTTCCGCCTCAGGGGTTGCCTCGACCAGCACGGCCCCGGCTCCATCCCCGAATAGGATGCAGGTGCTGCGGTCGGTGTAGTCGGTAATTTTGGACATCGTTTCCCCGGCCACGACCAGAATTTTGCGATGCAGGCCAGCGCTGATCATGCCGTTCGCCAAATGAAGTGCATAAGCGAACCCGGCGCAGGTTGCGTTCAAATCAATCGCCCCTGCCTGCTCCATACCAAAATGCTCCTGAATCCGGCAAGACACGGTCGGAAACGAATAATCCGGCGTTGTCGTTGAGGTGATGATGAAGTCGACGTCGTCCAGCGAAGTCTTGTATGTCTTACGAAGCCGTTCTACCGCCTGAATGCTCAGATGGGAGGTGAATTCATTCTCCGCAGTAATATGTCGTTCTTTAATTCCCGTGCGCTGCACAATCCACTCGTCGCTCGTATCCACGAGCTGCTCCAAATCCGCATTGGTCAGGATTTTGTCCGGAACATAGGTACCGATTGCGGTAATGCGGGCCTTGGATTGCGGTGTTTGTACGGTCATCGAAATCACTCCTTTGTCGTGAAGGTTATATTTTTATGATCTGGTATTAGTACCTGGTGATAAATTGAGTATATCATGTTTTCAATTTCAAGCAACTGTGACTTGAATGCTATAATGGTTCAGTGGAAAGGAGTGTTCGATCGAACTTATGAAGACATTGGTGTTAGCCGAGAAGCCCTCGGTTGCCAGAGAGATCGCGCGAGTGATCGGCAGCCGAGATAAGCATAAAAGCCATTTTGAGGGACCTCAATATGTGGTGACCTGGGCATTAGGCCATCTGGTGGGGCTGGCCGAGCCGGAGGATTATGATA
>Ga0310836_100367_pt1 | contig 40621 bp, 32 predicted proteins | sample SM_ome_4_FD_201310 | JGI IMG/M metagenome (GOLD analysis project Ga0310836, IMG submission 201310) | Sorghum-adapted microbial communities enriched on stacked mutant (SM) sorghum from Joint BioEnergy Institute, Emeryville, California... ... | reverse complement strand
AATAAAATTCTTTCTTATAATCAGGGGCAGGCAAGCCCGGATGCGCTCGAATCCGTAGTGCTGTCTCTTACAGAGAATTCCAGCGCGCAGAAGGTGCAGATTATGGTGGATGGCAAGAATACGGTTAAGGCGGGCGCTATTGACTATACAAAGCCGGTGACTCGTTCGATGATTACGGACAGCCAGGCGTACTAAGGCGAGAGAAAGAGTGGGGGGGTCCCCACTCTTTCTCTATCACGACAGCCGGGCAGCCGGATAGTACATGTTCCATGACGGGTTGTGCTATAATAAGCCAGAAATGACAAGTGGGAGGGAATGGCATGAGAATCGATGGACGGGAATACGATCAGATTCGACCGGTCACCATTACCATGGATTATATAAAGCATGCGGAAGGTTCTGTTTTAATAGAAGTCGGAGCAACAAAAGTCATCTGTACGGCAACGGTAGAAGAGAAAGTTCCTCCGTTTATGCGCGGACAGGGTCGTGGCTGGGTGACGGCCGAATATTCTATGCTGCCCCGCGCTACGGAGACCCGCAACATACGTGAATCCAGCCGCGGCAAGGTAAGCGGCAGAACGCAGGAGATTCAACGTCTTATCGGACGTGCGCTTCGTTCCGTGGTAGACTTAGAGGCGCTCGGAGAACGTACAATCTGGCTTGATTGCGATGTAATCCAGGCAGACGGAGGGACCCGCACGGCTTCCATTACCGGCGCGTATGTAGCCATGGTATCGGCGATGGGCAAGCTGGTGGAGAAACAGGCTATATCAGGGCTTCCTGTGACTGATTTTCTTGCGGCTGTAAGTGTGGGCATTCTTGAAGAAAAAGCGCATCTTGACCTATGCTATGCTGAGGATTCGCAAGCGAAAGTGGATATGAATATTGTGATGACGGGCCAGGGGAAATATGTTGAAATACAGGGTACAGGGGAAGAAGCGCCGTTTAGTCCAGAAGAACTCCAGGAATTGCTTGCATCCGGCAAAAAAGGCATTACGGACTTAATCGCTGTGCAAAAACAAGTGCTGGGTGTACTCGGTGAAGGGATCGGAAATATGCTTAAGGAGAAAACGAAGAATGTCTAAGCACACTTTTCCATGGAAACGCATCGTCCTGGCTACGAAGAACAAAGGAAAAGTCCGTGAGTTCAGCCGCATGTTTAAAGGGTTTGATGTGGAAATTGTGACTATTGCAGATTTGCCGGATATGCCTGACGTGGTGGAAGACGGGGAGACGTTTGAGGCAAACGCGCGCAAGAAGGCCGAAGCAATCTCACATGCGACCGGCCTTCCGGCGCTGGCGGACGATTCGGGGCTTGAAGTGGATGCACTGGGCGGAAAACCCGGCGTACATTCGGCCCGTTTCGCCGGGCCAAACGCCACTGATAGTCAGAATAATGCCAAGCTAATAGCATTGATGCAGGATATTCCGGAAGCAGAGCGCAAGGCCCGTTTTGTTTGTGTACTGGCGCTTGCGATTCCGGGCGGCGAGACGCTGTTTGCGCGGGGGACATGTGAGGGACGCATCGTGCTTGAGTCGAAAGGAGAGAATGGTTTTGGATATGATCCTCATTTTTTCCTGCCGGACAGGCAGCAGACGATGGCCGAGCTTGCGCCGGAAGAGAAGAATCGGATAAGTCACCGGGGTGAGGCGGTAAGGAAGTTAGAAAACGTACTACGGGAGCGTTTTTTATGAAATTGATAGTGGTAAGTGACACGCATGGAAGCACGGAGCATTTGCCGGCGATTCTGGCACGTCATTCCCACGAGGCTGCCTTTCACTGTGGAGACTTCTGTTATCCACGCGGGCAAGCGCCTGAATTTACTTATGTAAGGGGCAACTGTGACAGCGACATGGACACGCCTGAAGAGAAAGTCACCGAGCTAGGTCCCCTGCGGATTTTTCAAACGCACGGACACATATACGGAGTGAAGCAGAGCGCAATGCGCCTGCGTTACCGTGCCATGGAAGTCGGGGCAAACCTTGTTCTGTTTGGCCATACCCACGAAATCACCGCCATCTGCGAGAACGATATTTTATATGTCAATCCCGGCAGCCTTTTGCTGCCTCGATCGTATTTTTCAGCGACTTATGCACTGCTTACTGCGGAACAAAACGAGGAGGGGGTACGGGTAGAAGTCTCTTTTTATTCGCCGGAAGGAAAGGAACAGCCCGGCCTGAGTCGTACCTTTATGCTGCCGCCTGCCGTTTCTAAATAATAAATGTGGTTCAACCGCGTAGTAGAGAGGTGGAATGGAGGATGCCACAGAACAATAAGGAAAACGTAATTTTGTTTCCGGGGTTCGTGGAAGAGAATTTGCGGCAGGCAAGAGAAGCGTCCGAGGAAGAGCGGTATGATCAAGCGCTTGAGTATGTACAGGAGATTTTGCGCCTTGCGCCGGAGCATACGGAAGCGTTCCTTGCTGCGGCAGATATTCTTATCCGGGCTGGTCGCCTGGAGGAAGCGCTTCCGCTCGTCGCGCAAATATGGGAAGAGCAGAGCGGGAATATTGCGGAGACATTTCGCACCTATCTTGGGCTTCTTCTGAAGCTAGAAGAGTTCGAAAGAATCCGGCAGTTGTTAGAACAAGCGACAATGATAAAGGAATTAACGCCTTTTATGCATGAGATTCAGGCGATTCAGGAGACATTTCAAATAGTAGAGACCCAGAAAGAGCAGTGGGAAGAGGAAGACCGCTTCTCACGTCAGACCGCTCTGCAAAAGGCAGAAATGGATCCTGCTTATGTCTTGCGCCTGTATGAAAAGCTGGAGGGCGGAACATTCGAAGAGCAGCTCGGGGCGCTTGAACAGCTTAAATACATACCTTCACCGGAAACCGTTTCGGTGTTAAAAGAATATATGATGCTTGTCTACCCTGATCCCATGCTGAAAACATTTGCGCTTCGGGCATTGAAGCGAATGGGGGAAACGGGCCGGGTCTTTCTTTATAAATTCGGCCAGAAGTTTGAGACGGTGATTGAACAGGTACCTCTGCACGATGAAGAAATGCCGGACGGCGAGCGCAAAGTGCTGGAGTGCCTGTCCCGTGTTGCCTATCAGCAGGACGCCTCGTTTGTTTCATTTGCCTTTCAATTATGGATGGAATACTTATTTGCCATTTATCCGCTCCATCCGCCTGTCGATGCTCCTGAGGAATGGGCGGCGGCTTTGCATTACAGCGTAACCAGACTCCTGCGCATGGAACAGAATGAACGCGAGGTTGCCGAATTGTATCATGTTTCTCTTCCTTTAATTAAGCGGAATTACCAGACGCTGACGGAAGTGCTGCATCTGGACGCCCGATCGCCAGAATAAGTAATAATTTCCTTTTTTCTGCATTTTGTGGCGTAATTCATTGCTGCCCCTTTTTCTTGGCTTTCGAAATGGCTTTCTTTTTCTTCGTTTGGTTTTCCGTTGCGAAGGTGTATCGCTGTCCGTGGCTGCAAGAATTTCAGCGCATCCAAAACATCTGGGTAGCGCGAGGAGGGAGACAGTTGGCTGCTTCCTCTGAAATTCTTGCAGCCACTCGGAAGCCGGAAAAAGAACGTCAGAAAAAGAAAACCATTTCTTTATGTTTGCGCTTATCGAGCTGTTCGTAGCTTTGTTTTTGTCTCTTTTCCGCCCGGCTTTCGGAAGCGGAATGGACAGTGTTGCTTCTATGCGAGGGAAAACAAGCGAAGGAAAAGAGACAGAAACAAACTTCGTCTGCTTCTATTGCAGAATAAAGTAATGGACGGTAATTTGCAGAGAGTTTTTATGCACGGATGTATAGAGTTGAAAAGCAATTTGATTATGATATAATGAAATGGTTATAATGGCAGATGTAACACAACATACATAGTGTGGATTTTTATAGGAACACGTGTATTGGTTTATAGATCTTTAGGAGGGGAAAGTTTAAATGAAGGCAACTTGGGAAAAGTTAGAGAATAACCAGGGCGTACTAACGATCGAAGTCGAAGAAGCCCGCGTAGATCAAGCAATCGATCAGGCGTTTGCAAAAGTCGTTAAGAAAGTAAACGTTCCCGGATTCCGTAAAGGTAAAGTGCCGCGCAAGATTTTCGAAGCGCGTTTTGGGGTGGAATCCTTATATCAAGACGCACTGGACATTATCCTGCCGGAAGCTTACACCGAGGCTGTTCAGGAGACAGGCATTGAACCTGTTGACCGTCCGGAAGTGGACGTGGAACAAATAGGTAAAGGCCAGCCGCTCGTTTTCAAAGCGACAGTAACGGTAAAACCGGAAGTAAAACTGGGCGACTACAAAGGTCTGACAGTAGAGGAGAAAGATTTCACTGTAACTGACGAAGCGGTAGAAGAAGAGCTGAAACAGATGCAAAACCGCAGCGCTGAGCTTGTTGTGCTTGAAGACGGTGCTGCTATTGAAAAAGGCGACTACGCTATTATTGATTTCAAAGGCTTCGTAGACGGTGAGGCATTTGAAGGCGGCGAAGCAGAGAACTATCAGCTCGAAATCGGATCCGGCACATTCATCCCGGGCTTCGAAGACCAAATTATCGGTCTGAAGAAAGGCGATGAAAAAGACATAGAAGTTACATTCCCGGAAGATTACCATGCTGCAGAGCTGGCGGGCAAACCGGCTGTATTTAAAGTAAAAGTAAATGAAATCAAGCGCAAAAACCTTCCTGAGCTGGATGACGAGTTCGCAAAAGACGTAAGCGAATTCGATACGCTTGACGAATTGAAAGCTGATATCAAGAATAAGCTGGAAGAAAAAGCGAAAACAGACGCTGAGAATTACAAGAAAGAATCTTTAATCGAAAAAGCGACTGAGAATGCGGAAATCAATCTGCCTGAAGTAATGGTTGAAAACGAAGTTAACCACATGGTGAACGATTTCGCACAGCGTCTGCAGTACCAGGGTATGAATCTGGACTTGTACTACCAATTCACCGGCCTTGATGAAGAGAAGCTTCGCGAGCAGTTCCAACCGGATGCTGAGAAGCGCGTCCGCACAACATTGGTGCTTGAAGCGATTGGAAAGGCGGAAAATGTGGAAGTAACAGATGAGGACGTAAATAACGAGCTTGAAGAACTGTCCAAGCAATACAATCGTCCGGTTGAAGAGCTTCGCAAAATCTTTGAAGGTCGCGATAACCTGGAAAGCCTTAAAAACGATATCCGCATTCGCAAAACGATTGACCTGCTTGTCGAGAACAGCAAATGATGTCATAATAACAACAACTAGTAACAAGGCACGAATATTCGTGCCTTGTTTTTCCAAACCAAAATACATACCGGGTTGTGAAGGGAGGATTATTGCGTTATGAGTGTTATACCTTATGTTGTGGAAAGTACAAATCGGGGGGAGCGCGCGTATGATATTTACTCCCGTCTATTGAAAGACCGCATCATCATGCTGGGATCTGAGATCGATGACCAGGTAGCCAATGCGGTTGTAGCGCAGCTGTTGTTTCTGGCTGCTGAGGATCCGGACAAGGACATACACTTATACATAAATTCTCCCGGAGGCTCAATTACAGCAGGCATGGCTATCTATGATACCATGCAATTCATAAAGCCCGACGTGTCGACAATCTGTATCGGCATGGCTGCCAGTATGGGTTCGTTCCTGCTGATGGCCGGGGCCAAGGGTAAGCGGTACGCGCTGCCTCACAGCGAAGTAATGATTCATCAGCCGCTCGGAGGAGTCCGGGGACAGGCGGCGGATATCAAAATCCATGCCGAATGGATTCTGAGAACCAAAGAAAAGATTAATCAAATCTATGCTGAGCGTACAGGTCAACCGCTTGATAAAATTGAGCGCGACACGGACCGCGACCGATTTATGGATGCCCTTGAGGCCAAAGAATACGGGTTAATTGACGAAGTCATCACTCGTAATGATCAAAAGTAAGGGGTGATTTCATGTTTAAATTCAATGATGAAAAAGGCCAACTCAAGTGCTCGTTCTGCGGCAAGACTCAGGATCAAGTGCGCAAACTTGTGGCTGGTCCCGGAGTATACATTTGTGATGAGTGCATCGAGCTGTGTACGGAGATTGTGGAAGAGGAATTAGGCACAGAGGAAGAAATCGATCTGAAAGAAATTCCGAAGCCGCATGAAATCCGTGCATTCCTTGACGATTATGTTATCGGACAGGAAGCGGCCAAAAAATCGCTTTCCGTTGCGGTCTATAACCACTACAAGCGCATTAATACAGGCTCAAAAATCGACGATGTAGAATTGGCCAAGAGTAATATCCTGATGCTTGGACCGACGGGAAGCGGGAAAACGCTGCTTGCCCAGACTATGGCTCGCATTCTAAATGTACCGTTCGCTATTGCGGATGCTACATCTCTAACCGAAGCGGGATATGTAGGGGAAGACGTCGAAAATATTCTGCTTAAACTGATTCAGGCTGCCGATTACGATGTAGAGAAGGCTGAGCGCGGCATTATCTATATCGATGAAATCGACAAGGTGGCGCGTAAGTCGGAGAATCCGTCTATCACTCGTGATGTATCCGGTGAAGGCGTACAGCAGGCGCTGCTTAAAATTCTTGAAGGGACGGTTGCCAGCGTACCACCGCAAGGGGGACGGAAGCATCCGCATCAGGAATTTATCCAAATCGATACGTCCAATATTCTGTTTATTGTAGGCGGAGCGTTTGACGGTATTGAGTCGCTTATCAAACGTCGTGTCGGCAAGAAGGTCATCGGTTTCGGCACCGATATAGAGACAGGCACAAGGGATTTGAAGTCAGGTGAATTCTTGCAAAAAGTATTGCCCGAAGACCTTCTCAAGTTTGGATTGATTCCGGAGTTTGTTGGTCGTCTGCCGGTCATTACGACGCTTGAGCCGCTGGATGAAGATGCGTTAATCCGAATCCTGACTGAGCCGAAGAATGCGCTTGTTAAACAATATCAGAAGCTGCTTGAAATGGATGATGCAGAGCTTGTATTTACAGACGGCGCGCTGCGCGAAATCGCTAAAGAAGCGATTAAACGCAACACCGGTGCCCGCGGCTTGCGCTCCATCATTGAAGGCATCATGCTTGATATCATGTTTGACCTGCCGTCCCGCGACGACATTGTCAAGTGTGTTATCACGGAAGAGACCGTTAAGCAAAAAGGCAACCCGGAGCTTTATACCAAGCAGGGCAAGCTCGTTAACGATAACAAAAAACCTGAAAGTGCGTAATGTATTTCTCAAAGGCCATCGGAGTTTTCCGGTGGCTTTTTTGCTTTAATTGTGCATGTTTATGTTGTTTTTTCTTAGCTGGTTTTCCTTTGCAGGGAAGCAACACTGTCCATTCCGTTTCAGAAAGACGGGCAAGTTCAAACCATTTCGGAAATATGGAGCGGGCATGATAACTTCTTCGCAGAAAACACAGACGTATTTTCCCCCCTGCGCCGCCTTATCTCAAATTTTTATTTATGCAACTCCTCACTTCGTTTTCCTGTGCCTCATTTTTCGTTTATTCCCCCACCTTCTAGGCAATAATACACGTAGAAAACAAGAGGTGCTGGCTTTTCACTTCTCATACATAGGAGGGACATATGAACTGGACATTACTACTTACGCTGATTCAAGTTTTTTTTGCCGTTATCATCGGCATGTACTTCATGAGCCTGCTGAAAAATCAGCGCAGCAGCCGCACATATGTAGACCGTGAATCAAGAAAAGAAATGGAACAACTGCGTAAGATGCGTTCCGTTTCCTTATCTGAGCCGCTCTCTGAAAAAACCCGTCCTGCTACGTTAAGCGACATCGTTGGACAGGAAGACGGGATCCGTGCTCTTCGCGCCGCATTATGCGGACCCAATCCACAGCACGTGATTGTCTACGGTCCCCCCGGGGTCGGTAAAACGGCAGCAGCCCGCGTTATCTTAGAGGAAGCCAAAAAGCAAACGGCCTCGCCATTCAACGAACACTCACTGTTTACTGAGATTGACGCTACGACCGCGCGCTTTGACGAACGCGGTATTGCCGATCCGTTGATTGGTTCTGTACACGATCCAATTTATCAGGGGGCAGGCGCTATGGGCCAGGCCGGTATTCCTCAGCCGAAGCCTGGGGCAGTTACAAAAGCGCATGGGGGCATCTTGTTTATTGATGAAATTGGGGAGTTGCATCCGATTCAGCTCAACAAACTGTTGAAAGTGCTTGAGGACCGTAAAGTGTTTCTTGAAAGCGCCTATTATAGTGAAGAAAATCAGCAAATTCCGAAACATATTCACGACATTTTTCAGAACGGATTACCTGCTGATTTCCGCCTTGTCGGGGCTACCACGCGTACGCCGGATGAGCTGCCGCCCGCACTTCGTTCGCGATGCCTTGAAATTTTCTTTCGTCCGCTTGTCCCTTCTGAAGTGTACAAAATTGCGAAAAACGCTGCGGAAAAAATAAAGATGGAAATAGAAGAGAGCGCCGTCGAACTTTTAACCCGTTATGCTACCAATGGGAGGGAAGCGGTAAATATGGTGCAGATTGCGGCTGGAATTGCTATTACGGAGCAGCGCAAGAACATCGCCCGAACAGATATCGAGTGGGTGGTCAACAGCAGCCAGAAGTCGCCCCGACCGGACAGAAAAGTGCTGGGAGGCTCTTTCGTCGGACTGGTTAACGGATTGGCCGTCTATGGTCCAAACATGGGAGCGCTGCTTGAAATTGAAGTTACCGCAGCAAAAGCACCTGCACCGGGAACGGGCACTGTTACGATTACCGGCGTTGTCGATGAAGAGGAGATGGGAGGCAAAGGGAGAACGCTGCGCCGCAAATCTATGGCGCGAGGATCGCTTGAAAACGTGCTAACAGTGTTGCGCCTGCAGGGTATAAATACCCTGGATTATACGCTGCATGTTAATTTTCCGGGAGGAGTGCCCATTGACGGCCCATCTGCCGGAATCGCGATGGCAACGGCTATCTATTCTGCCATTACAAAGCAGCCGATCGATAATTATGTAGCCATGACAGGCGAGTTGAGCATTCACGGTACAGTTAAGCCGGTTGGTGGCGTAGTTGCCAAAGTGGAGGCCGCACGCTTTGCAGGGGTCAAAAAGGTGTTGGTGCCGAAAGAAAACTGGCAGGAAATTTTCAGACAGGTGGAAGGCATTCAGGTGATTGCGGTCGAGCGATTGGATGAAGTACTGCATCATGCCACTCTGCCACAAAACGAAGAGGAAGCCCAGCCACTTCCGGCCGCTTTGCGCCAGGCAGCCGAAATATTAAATCCTTCTCCTACTTCCATTTAGAAAAAACGCTTTCCTGTGCTTCAGGATTAGACAACGAACAGCAGTTAAGCTAAAATGAAGTGAAGACAACCTTGTATTTGGTACAACTTTCTTGCCAATACTACAGGGATTTGGAGGTAGAAAAGATGGGAACAAACGAAAAAGAGAGACAAATCCCTCTTCTCCCATTGCGAGGATTGTTGGTATTTCCGGGTATGGTTTTGCATCTTGATGTAGGACGTGCCAAATCGGTAAAAGCACTGGAAAAAGCGATGGTAGACGATAACCTCATTCTTCTATCTACACAGGAGGAAGTACATATTGAGGAACCAGAAAAGGAGCAAATTTTTACGATTGGTACCGTGGCCAAAGTAAAGCAAATGCTCAAGCTGCCAAATGGAACGATTCGCGTGCTTATAGAAGGGGTCAGCCGCGCAAAGATAGAAGATTATCTGCAGGAAGACGAGTATTTTGAAGCTCAGATTTCCTACCTGGATGAAGATCAGGAACGAAGTCCTGAAATTGAAGCGCTTATGCGCACCGTACTTGCCAATTTTGAGCAGTACATCAATTTATCTAAGAAGATTATTCCGGAGACGTTCGCCTCTGTTTCCGATATTACCGAGCCGGGTCGACTGGCAGACATTATCACTTCCCATCTGCCGCTTAAAATTCGCGACAAGCAGGACATTCTCGAAACCATTGATGTTAAAGCACGCTTGGAAAAGCTGCTTGGCATTCTGAACAATGAACGTGAAGTGCTGGAGCTGGAGCGAAAAATCGGGCAGCGCGTGAAAAAGCAGATGGAAAAAACGCAGAAAGAGTATTATCTGCGTGAACAGATGAAGGCCATTCAGAAAGAGCTCGGCGATAAAGAAGGACGCGCAGGAGAAGTAGAAGACTTGCGTAAAAAGCTTGCGGAAGCGAATCCTCCCGCCAATATTGTTGAAAAAGTGGAACGTGAGCTCGAACGACTCGAGAAAACACCGCCGACCAGCGCAGAAGGTAACGTTATCCGCACTTATATCGATTGGTTAATCGCGTTGCCGTGGACGAAGCGGACAGAGGATAACCTTGATTTGCACCATGCGGAGCGTGTGCTCGATGAAGACCACTTCGGTCTTGAAAAAGCCAAAGAGCGTGTACTGGAATATTTGGCTGTTCAGAAATTGGTCAATAAGCTGAAAGGACCGATTCTCTGCCTGGTAGGACCGCCGGGCGTCGGTAAGACGTCGCTGGCCCAGTCGGTAGCGCGGGCATTGAATCGCAAATTTGTCCGCATTTCTCTTGGTGGTGTGCGCGATGAAGCGGAAATTCGGGGGCATCGCCGCACTTATGTAGGCGCAATGCCGGGACGGATTATTCAGGGTATGAAAACCGCTGGCACGGTAAATCCGGTATTCCTGCTTGATGAGATTGACAAGATGTCTATGGATTTCCGGGGAGATCCGGGGGCTGCGCTGCTTGAGGTTCTTGATCCGAATCAGAATGATACGTTTAGCGATCATTATATCGAGGAACCATACGATCTGTCTTCAGTTATGTTCATTACAACGGCCAACGCGGTACATACCATTCCACGACCGCTGCTTGATCGTATGGAAATGTTGTACATTCCGGGATATACAGAAATTGAAAAGCTGAAAATCTGTCAGGATTACCTGCTTCCGAAACAGATGAAAGAGCATGGTTTAGGACGTGATCGTCTGCAGGTTCAGGAGGAAGCATTGCTAAAGGTGGTTCGCCAGTATACCCGCGAAGCCGGTGTCCGTAACCTGAACCGGATGATGGAGACAATCTGCCGCAAAGCGGCGCGCATGATCGTAGCCGGAACGAAAAAGCGGGTCGTCGTCACGGTGAAAACGCTCGAAGACATGCTGGGTAAACCAAAATTCCGGTACGGTATGGCCGAAGAAGAGGACCAGGTAGGTGCAGTGACTGGTCTTGCCTGGACGGAAGCGGGCGGTGATACGCTGACGATTGAAGTGTCCGTCGTACCCGGGAAAGGCAAACTTACTCTAACCGGAAAGCTGGGCGATGTAATGAAAGAATCCGCGCAGGCGGCATTTAGTTATATTCGTTCCCGCTCAAAAGAGCTTGATATTGACCCGGAATTCCATGAGAAATTCGATATTCATATTCACGTACCGGAAGGCGCCATTCCAAAAGATGGTCCGTCTGCAGGTATTACGATGGCGACCGCGCTTGTGTCTGCACTGACAGGAGTTCCGGTGTCTCGCGAGGTTGGTATGACAGGCGAGATTACCCTGCGGGGCCGGGTACTTCCTATCGGGGGATTGAAGGAGAAGGCACTGGCCGCACACCGCGCCGGACTTACAACTGTCATCATGCCGAAAGACAACGAAAAGGATATTGAAGACATTCCAGAAAGCGTGCGTCGTGATATGAAATTTATCCCGGTGGAACACCTCGATCAAGTATTGAGCGTAGCGCTGATGAAGGTGGCCAGAGTATGAAAGTAACGCAGGCCGAATTTGTCATCAGTGCAGTTTCCTCCAAACAGTATCCGGAAGGCTCCCTGCCAGAATTTGCGTTGGCAGGGCGTTCTAATGTAGGCAAATCTTCCTTTATCAATAAAATGATTAACCGGAAGAATCTGGCCCGTACTTCCTCTAAACCGGGAAAAACGCAGACACTTAATTATTATCTGATCAATAAAGAACTGTATTTTGTTGATTTGCCGGGATATGGCTACGCCAGAGTATCCAAAGCGGAAAAAGCAAAGTGGGGTAGGATGATGGAGGAATACCTCCAGACGAGAGAACAATTGAAGGCAGTTCTTCATGTGATAGACTTACGGCACAAGCCAACGAACGACGACCAGGGAATGTTCGAGTATTTAAAGCATTATGGTATTCCCGTGATTGTCGTAGCTACAAAAGCCGATAAAATTCCGCGCGGCAAATGGCAAAAGCACGCCAAAGAAATTCGGGCCGTGCTTGGCATGGACAAAGAGGATCCGATGGTTCTATTCTCAGCTGAAACGGGTCAGGGTAAAGAAGAGGCCTGGTCCGCTATTTGGGCAAAGATTCATGAGGCCCGCCTGGCAGAAGCGGTACCTGATCCGGAGCCTGTGGAAGAAAACGAGCATAAATGAGAGAAAGGGGCCCCCATTCACCGAAGGGGGTCCCTTTCTACGTTCATTGCTGCTTCTGAGAGGATTTTAGTTTCATTCCGCAGTGCGGACAGTATACCGCAGCAGCCGTGATAGAACTTGTTTGATTGACTCATACAGTTCCTCTATATCTCAATTTCCTCGCTTGCGAAGGACAAGGCTGAAGCTAGAAGGATGTTTTTCGTTTTTTTACCCAGGACATCACCTGTTCGGGCTGAAGCTCTGCCAGAATCATACCGATAAAAATAAATAAACAACCGATTAGCGCCCGTCCTCCGAGAATTTCTTCATTAAATAGATACGCGGTGGCTGCCGCAAACACCGGTTCCATTGCGAAAATCAGCGCAACCCGTGTCGCCGTCGTAAAGCGCTGGCATTCGGTTTGTGCCAGAAACGCCAGTGCTGTCGCAGGTACGGCGGTAATCAACAGTGCCCAGTACACGGTCGGTGTGGCGAGTGTTTTCCATGTCAGTGTCGTCTGCCAGTCCTCAAAGAAGAAAGCGGCCCCTCCGCTTAATACCGCTACCGTAAGAATTTGCACGAACGCCAGTGCCAGCGAAGGAAACCGGGGCGCATAACGTCCGGTAAAGATGATTTGTAGCGCAAAAGAAATTGCACAGAGGAAGACAAGCACATCGCCCTCGTTGACGTTTATCGTATCTCCAAGCGTTAAGAGATACAATCCGACAGTAGCAAGCATAACACCGATAACGGCAGGCGGTTTGGGCCTTTGCTTTAGAATCAAAAGGGCAAAGACGGGCACGAGCACGACCGACAATCCGGTAATGAATCCTGCTTTCGACGAGCTCGTATAGAGCAGGCCGATCGTCTGAAATGCATAGCCGCAGAACAACCAGATCCCCAAAATCATTCCTGCTATGACCAGCTTTCCGTTCATCTTATGTAATTGCGGACGGTAAAATAACAGCAAAAACAATAGCAGGAATACCGAAGCCAGCAAAAAACGCACACCGTTAAATGTGAGTGGGGGCAATGTGGCAATGGCGTTCTGCACAACAACGAATGTCGCTCCCCAGACGAGTGCCACCAGTAATAAAATTCCATCCGCTATCATAGATTTTCTCAACTTGTTCTCACCCTTTCTCTCTGTAAGGCATCTATATTCTATAAAAATTTCTAATTATATACAGATAATCTTTATTATAACGAAAAGCAAGAGATGAACAATAGATAAAATTTTCTGTTAATGAAAAGATGAAGAGCAGGTAAATCATGGTTTTATAGAGAATTGTTCTTATTATGAAAGTTCATCTCTGGGAGGAATGCTGATGGAAAACTTGTTAAAGACGCGTAGCGCCCGTTCCGGCCTTGCAAAAGTTCAGCGGGTCGCTAAACGTATGGCCCCTGTCTTAGAGCGCGCCGGTTCATTTGAACGATGTGCTGAGGAAATCCGACGCATTATGGATGAAGAGTTGAGCCATGATGAATATTTTGTGTTCGTCGATGAGAAAGGACTTGGTTTACTGCATACAAATCGTCTGCGGGAAGGCACATTATTTAGTGATAAAGTGGGTGAGAAAGCCGCTACCACGGATATACCGCTTCTGCAATTGTATCCGCGCAATACGGGCGAGGTGCTGATTGATGCTTCATGTCCGGTCATTAGGTTTGAAGACGGACAGCGGTACAATTTGCGGATGGGGCGTCTGGTGCATAGACCGTTCCTTATGCCCGCCGTCTACGGACTGGGAGTTTTCCCATCGCTTATTATGATTATTGCAGGATTGGCCATAATAAAGGCTGAACCGCTCTTCTTCTTATGTGCCGCTTTTTCTCTTCTGACAGGCGTAGTAGGCGCCGCTTTCTTCTATTATCAGCTTCAATCAAGGTTGAAAGAGTGGTACCGTGTCACACGCAGCATTTCCGCCGGCAATTTAACGGTGGCCGCTCCGAGCCACGGGAGAAATCAATTTGCTCAAATGGGATATGAATTAAATAAAATTGTCATCGGTACACGCGATATTATTCGAGAGTTGGCTGCTTCTGCCGAAGTGACCCAGGAAGTCAGCGGACACCAGGCGAATGAGTCCAGGCAGCTGGCTGAAACATTTGAGCAAATGTCGCAGATGATGCGGACATTTCGTGAAGGGACAGAGGGTCAGCTCGGTTCACTGGAAGAGCTGAGAGCAATGATGACCCAGATTATGAGCGAAGTAAGGCAGATGCAGGAACACATGGACAGCGCCCGGCTTTTATCCGCACAAGTAACCGAATTTTCTAAGCGCGGTATGGGAGCTGTAGAAGATTCGGAATGCCAGATGAAGCAAATAGAAGCAGCGGTTGAAGAGTCGGTTCGTACCATTTCCCAAGTGTCAGAGAGTACCTATGAGGTTATGAATAAGGTATCAGCCATTACTCATATCGCCCGTCAGACAAATATGCTGGCATTGAACGCATCCATTGAAGCCGCACGCGCCGGCGAGAGCGGAAAGGGATTCGCGGTCGTCGCAGGCGAAGTACGCAAGCTTGCGGAAAGCACATCTTCATTCGCTGAAGATATTCTACAGACGCTGGAAAAAACAAAGCAGCAGGCTATGCAGGCGGCAGAGAAAGCGACAACCAGCGTAACGGCTATCGAGAAAGGCCTCGAAGTCGGACGTATCGCGGGCGCTGCCATCCATGAAATGACCGACGCGGCCGATCGAACGAAGCATCAGGTTGCTTCCAATTATGAACTCGCCAACCGTGTCATCACGGACATTCAAGAGATTGAAAAAATTATCGAAAATCTGACAGGTATAGCCGAACAATTTACTGAATCAATGGCACGCGGGGCGGCAGCGATGGATGAGAAAGTCACCAGCATTCAACAATTAGCGGAAGATGCCGCACTCCTATCTACTCAATCACAATCGCTTCATAAAATCGTAAAGCGGTTTACCATTTAATGTTAAATGTAAGCGATTTCGCAATCTTCATTACGAACTTCACAAAACCTTTACAAATGCTCAATATTTTTCGACTACAATAGCCATTATAAAATAAAAAGACATGATAAGGTTGGTTGCTGATGGATAAATACAGCGCCGTTATCGACATGGGATCGAACTCTGTCCGACTGGTCATTTATTACGAAACGGCTGAAGGCACATCATACGAAGTTGATAATATTAAAAACACCATTCGTTTAAGCACATTTTTAAATGAACACAATGAAATCATCGAGCCTGGAATAAAAGAAGTGCTGCGTGTGCTGACCCAGTACCGTCAACTTTGTGAAGCGCGAAAGGTCTCGTCCGTCATCGGTGTGGCGACCGCAGCCGTACGCAAAGCGATAAATAAGGAAGAACTTTTAACGAGAATATATGAAACCACAGGCTTTACGTTCCGGGTGCTTTCAGGTGAAGAAGAAGCGTATTACGGCTATCTGGCCGTTGTAAATACGATGAGCGTGTCAGAAGGGTTTACCATTGACATCGGAGGCGCCAGCTCTGAATTGGTGAAGTTTGCAGATCGTAAGCTCGTAGAGAGCTACAGCTTTCCTTTCGGAGCCGTAACGCTGGCAAAGCAATTTTTCCGTAACGGGATTCCAACGGATGCGGAACTGGTCTCGTTGGAGAAGTATCTAAAGGAGCAATTCCTGGCCCATCCATGGATAAAGGAGAAGAAATATTCACTTATCGGAATGGGGGGGAGCGCGCGTAATTTGGCGAAAGTCCACCAGAAAATGATGCGTTATCCGTTTGCGAGTCTGCACAATTATCACATGAAGAAATATCATGTCGATACGGTTTTTCATTATCTGAAAGAACTTTCTCCCACGCAAATGCAGGGTGTGGAGGGATTGTCGAAAGAGAGAGCGGACATTATTGTCCCCGGTATCTATATTATTAAAGTGCTGCTCGAGTGTATCGGAAGTGAGCGGTTTATTGTCAGCAATAAAGGGTTGAGGGACGGCGTGCATATGGAGTCACGGCTAAAAGCGAAAAACCTGACGCTACTTGATGATGTAGTCGAAGAAGGCATATATGCATTGATGGTCAATTATAAAGTAAACCAGGTGCATGCCCGGCATGTAGACAATTTATCCTGTACCCTATTTGAACAGCTGGCAAAAGAAGGGCTGCATTCTTACGGCCCCGAAGAAAAACGTCTGGTAAGCGTTGCGGCACGCCTGCATGATATCGGCCGCATGATTAACATTGGCGAATGGAATCAGCATACTTTCTATCTGATGGTGAACGTGTTTTTGCCTGGATTAACACATAAGCAGCGATTGCTTGCGGCATTAATCGCTTCATACAAGGGATCAAAACGGATGCAGCGATTGGTTGCCCCGTATGAGTCGATGGTCTCTGAAGCGGATTTGCAGATGGTTGAGCAGCTTGGCCTTCTTCTGTTGATGGCACGTGCGCTTGATCGAACAGAAAGTCAGCAGATATCGGATGTGAAGCTGTTGTGCAGTGACGGTGTGGTTGTGCTGTATTGCTGGGGCAGAGTCAATGAGCAATCCTTAGAGGCGCAGACACTCGAAGAGCATAAAAAGAAATTTAGAAAGCAATTTGGCCTTCCGCTTCGCTTGGAATGGAAGAGTAAATAAAAATTTTAAAAAAGAGGTAGAAAGCGATGGGGGAAATGACAGCTGTAAATGAAAAGGATAACAAAATCGACTTCGATTGTACATCTTACTACATTAACCGGGAGCTAAGCTGGCTTGCATTCAATCGTCGTGTCCTGGAAGAGGCGGAAGATGAGAACAATCCGATCCTGGAGCGGCTTAAGTTCCTTGCGATTACAAGTTCGAATCTCGACGAGTTCTTCATGGTACGTGTCGGTTCGATGAAGGATCAGGAGAAGCATGGTATTACGACGCCGGAAAATAAAGCGGGCATGACGCCGCGCCAACAATTGACCGCCATTTCGCACGAAGCGCATAAAATGGTTGAAACGCAGTACAAGCTGCTGTATCAAAAGCTTATTCCTGAGCTTGCCGCGCATGGCATATCGTTTGTCAAACCGGAGGAGTTGACGGAAGAACAGCATACGTTCCTGCGCACGTACTTTTACGACCGGATCTATCCGGTGCTGACGCCGATGGCGGTAGATGCCAGCCGTCCATTCCCGATGCTGTTAAATAAGAGCGTTAATTTGGCCGTAATGCTGGAGAGCGAGAAAGATGAAAAAGGCAAAGTATTATTCGCTGTTGTGCAGGTGCCTTCCGTTCTGCAGCGCTATATCCAGCTGCCCAGCCCGGAAGGCACGGCGCAATTTATTCTTCTTGAGGATGTCATTTGCTATTATGTCGATTTTCTGTTCAAAGGCAACCGGATCTTATCGGTCAAGCCGTTCCGCATTACGCGCAACGCCGATCTTACGCTGGACGAGGAAGGCGCGGAAGATTTGCTGGAAGAAGTGCAAAAAGAGCTTAAGAAACGCCGCTGGGGTGCGGCTGTGCGTCTGGAAATCACCTCGGATATGGAGCCGTACATGAAAAGCATTCTACAGGAGTCGCTTGAGATTGAGACGAGCGATATTTATGAAGTCTCAGGTCCGCTTGATTTAACGTTCCTGATGAAATTTTATTCGCTGCCCGGTTACAGCGATCTAAGGTATCAAAGTTTGCCGCCGCAGCCGCCGGCCGACTTTATCGGAGAGAGCAATATATTCGAAGCAATCGCTCACAGAGATATTCTCGTCCATCATCCGTATGAATCATTCGATCCGGTTGTACATTTCGTCCAGCAGGCGGCAGAAGATCCGAGCGTCCTGGCGATTAAACAAACATTATATAGGGTAAGTGGAGATTCGCCTATTGTAGGAGCGCTGGCAAAAGCTGCAGAGAACGGGAAGCAAGTCACTGTTCTTGTGGAGCTGAAGGCACGCTTCGATGAGGAGAATAATATCGTTTGGGCGAAAAAACTTGAGAAAGCGGGTTGCCATGTCATTTATGGCCTGGTAGGGTTAAAAACACATTGTAAAATCACCCTCGTCGTGCGTCAGGAAGGGCAAAAGCTGATACGTTATGTCCATCTCGGGACCGGTAACTATAACGATTCGACCGCCCGGCTGTATACCGATTTAGGTATGTTTACATGCAGTGAACCGTTTGGCATTGACGCTTCGTATATATTCAACCATCTCTCCGGTTATTCGAAGCCACCGAAATGGAAGAAGATTGAAGCAGCGCCAAACGGTTTGCGCAACAAAATTCTGCGGTTAATTGATAACGAAATTGCGAAAAGTACGCCCGACAATCCGGGTCGTATCATTTTGAAAATGAATGCGCTGACGGATAAGAAGCTGATTAAAGCGTTATTTAAAGCGTCGGTGGCCGGCGTACAGATTGACATGATCATCCGTGGCATTTGCTGCCTGCGTCCCGGCATTCCGGGTGTAAGCGAAAATATTCGCGTATATAGCATTGTCGACCGTTTTCTGGAACACTCCCGTATTTTTTACTTCCAGAATGGTGGTGAAGAACAGGTATATTTGTCGAGCGCCGACTGGATGACGCGCAATATGGAACGGCGTGTGGAAATCATGTTTCCTATCGAAGTGCCTTCGTTGAAAGAACGAGTCAAAGAGATTTTGCGTGTGCTCTTGCAGGATAATGTGAAGGCAAGAGAGTTGAATTTCCAGGGTGTTTATACGAGAGTGCAGCAGAAGGAAGGAGAGAAGCGGATGCACAGTCAGCTTTATCTCCATAATCTGGCGGTTAAAAATGCGAAAAAGATTCAGCAGACTCCGTACATGAAGCAATTAAAACCGAAAACACATGTGGAAGAAGTGTGAAAAAACGTTAGGCATTCCGGAATTTAACGCGGAATGCCTTTTTGTCCTGGTCGCTTTTTTTGCTATAATAATGATAGTGTTTATACGGTGTACGGTAATATGGATATCATATTCATAAATTTTTCATATTTCGTTTCGGAATTTAGGATAGAAAGTGATATAATTAGGTACGTGCAAAAACGAGCGTATAGTATAGCAAAGAGACGACAGCGCAAACTAATCACATACAATATAAAGAAGTAGGATGGGGTGTCAATTATGCACATTCTAACAATCGGGTTAAATTACCGTACAGCCCCGGTGGAAATCCGTGAGCGGTTCGCATTCTTGGATGAGGACAAGCAGGAAGCGCTTAAGAAACTGCAGAGCACAAAAAGCATATTAGAGTGTGTAATTGTTGGCACTTGCAACAGAACGGAAATTTACGCGGTCGTCGACCAATTGCACACGGGCCGCCACTTCATTAAGAATTATCTCTCGGAGTGGTTTCATGTGCAGCGGGAAGAATTCGTCGACCATATCTATATCAAAGAAAATGACGCGGCTGTACAGCACCTGTTCCGTGTAGCCTGTGGACTGGACTCTATGGTGCTTGGTGAAACGCAAATCCTGGGACAGGTGAAAGACGCGTTTGCCTTATCGCAGGCAAACGGTGCTACCGGCACGGTGTTCAACAAACTGTTCCAGCAGGCGATTACGCTGGCCAAGCGCGCCCATTCCGAAACGGAAATCAACAAAAATGCCGTTTCAACAAGCTACGCCGCCATTGAACTCGGAAAAAAAGTATTTGGTTACTTTAACGATAAAACCGTTCTGATTCTTGGAGCGGGCAAGATGAGCGAGCTGACCGCAAAGCATCTGCATGCGAATGGAGCGGCGCATGTGCTCGTGGCAAACCGCACATATGAACGTGCTGTTGCGCTTGCAGAGAAGTTCCGCGGCAAAGCTATACCGATGGACCGTCTGCGGGAAGCTCTTGTGCTGGCCGATATTGTCATTAGCTCCACTGGTTCAAATGAATACGTAGTAACGAAGCGGGACGTGGAAGCGATTATGCGCAAGCGGCGCCATCGTCCGCTGTTTATGATTGATATTGCCGTGCCGCGCGATCTGGACCCTGCCATTAATGACTTGGATGGCGTGTATCTGTATGATATCGATGACCTCGAAGGCATTGTGGCAGCCAATATGCGCGATCGTGCCCGTGAAGCCGAGAAAATCGGTGTTATGATTGGCGAAGAGTTAGTCGCTTTCAAAGCATGGCTCAATACGCTGGGTGTCGGTCCGCTCATCAGCGCATTACGTGAGAAGTTGCTTGCGTACCAACAGGAAGCGATGCGCAACATTCAGAACAAGTGTCCGGAGTTAACGGAGAAAGAGATTCGCATGATTAATAAGCAGACGCGCAGTTTGATTAACCAAATTATGCATGATCCGATCGTGCGCATCAAAGAAATGGCGGGGCAGCCGGGCGCAGATGAAGCGCTCGATATGTTTATCAAGTTGTTCGCACTGGAGAACGCGTTCGAAGAGACAGAGCAGACAGAGGAAGAAAGAGAAGCTTCTTATATCCCGGTTCGTCAGCGTCGTTTGTTGACCGAACAGCAAGCGTTCTAGTTATGCTCCTGAGGAGAGGAGTTATGCCACTTGTTTCATGAAAGCCTTATTTACGATGCCATCATTTATATTTATGCTTGCAGCATTTTGCTATATTTTGCTGATTTTCTAAACCGCAGCCGGAAGGTAAATCGAACCGCCTTCTGGCTGCTTTCCGTTGTCTGGACGCTGCAAAGCGTCTTTTTTGTCCTTAGCATGATGGAGAAAGAGTATTTTCCGGTATTGACGCTGTTTGAAACGCTCTTTTTTTATTCGTGGATACTGGTTACGTTTTCCCTCGTTATCAACTACTTGTTCCGAATTGATTTGCTGGTATTTTTCACGAACATTCTGGGCTTTGCCGTATTAGCGTTGAATTTCTTTGCCAATAAGGACGCCTCGTCAATGGTGACGGAACGTCTGACGTCAGAGCTATTATTTATTCATATCAGTCTGGCGCTGCTCGCCTATGCAACTTTCTCGCTCTCGTTCATTTTTTCGCTGATGTATTTGGTGGAAGACCGCATGCTGAAGCAAAAAAAGTGGAATAAATGGCTGCAGAGGCTTCCGGGGCTTGGACTGCTTGATTTGTATTCATACCGCTTTAACATGATAGGGGTGCCGCTTTTGCTGATGGCGTTGATTCTTGGGGCCATCTGGGCGCATCTTAAAGTCAGTTATAGCATCTGGCTTGATCCGAAAGTTCTTACTTCGGTGGGCGTTCTCATCGTCTATTCGCTGTATTTGTATCAACGGGTAACGTACGGATGGGTCGGCCGGAAACTGGCTTTGTGGAACGCGGCGGCGTTTTCATTGATTTTGTTGAATTACTTGATTTCCGGATCGGTTTCATCATTTCATCAGTGGCTATAGAAAAGGAGAATTGACATGAGAAAAATCATCGTGGGTTCCAGGCAGAGTGTGCTGGCGCTGACACAGACAAACTGGGTCATCGATCGTTTGAAAAGCTTCGGGCTCCCGTTCGAGTTCGAAGTGAAGAAGATTGTGACAAAGGGGGACCGCATTCTTGATGTCACGCTTTCCAAGGTCGGCGGCAAAGGGCTGTTCGTCAAAGAAATCGAGCAGGCGCTGCTCGATGGGGAGATTGACATGGCCGTGCACAGCATGAAGGATATGCCGGCACTGCTTCCGGAAGGTCTCACCATCGGGTGTGTACCGAAGCGCGTGGATGTGCGGGACGTGCTGATAAGCGAAGACGGTACGCCGCTTGATAAATTGCCGGCAGGTTCCATCGTGGGAACGAGCAGCCTGCGCCGCGCTTCCCAGTTGAAAGCGCTGCGTCCCGACCTTGTGATTGAGCCGATTCGGGGTAATATCGATACCCGGATGCGCAAACTTAAAGAAGAGAGTTTCTCTGCCATCATCCTTGCAGCCGCAGGCCTTGAGCGCATGCAGTGGAAGGGAGAAATTACCGAATTTCTGCCTGTAGAAGTGAGCCTGCCGGCGGTCGGACAGGGTGCCCTGGCGATTGAATGCCGTGAAGACGATACGGAGCTGCTCGGACTGTTGAGTAAGTTGAACGATAGTGACACAATGCTTGCTACCCGGGCGGAGCGGGCTTTCCTGCGTACGCTTGAAGGTGGTTGCCAGGTGCCGATTGCCGCTCATGCTACTGTGACAGAGGGACTCATCTCTCTGACAGGGTTTGTGGGCGATCCGGATGGGCATACCGTACTGAAAGAAAGTATGGAAGATGAAAATCCGGAAACGCTTGGTGTGAACCTGGCCAATAAGCTGAAGGAGCAGGGCGCAGACAAAATTCTTGAAAAAGTATATAAGGACAATCAAGCATGAGTATGGACGCATCTCTCGCCGGCAAGCGTATCGTAGTAACAAGATCACGGGAGCAGGCGCGGGCGTTTATTCGCAAGATTGAAGAACGGGGGGGCGAGGGATTCGCCTGTCCGGTCATTCGATTCGTTCCACCCGCCGATCAAACCATGTTTGATTGTGCACTGCGGCGGCTTCCCTCATTTGACTGGATTTTTTTTACTAGTGTAAATGGGGTTAGTTTTTTCTTTCAACGGCTGGAAGAACTCGATATTGATATGTCCGGATTTACCGGCCGGATTGCCGCAGTGGGAACGAAAACAGCCGCCGCGCTTGAAGCACGGGGGCTTTCTGTGCAGCACATTCCCGGGAAATTTACTGCCGAGCACTTATTGGAAACGATGCGGGGCAAACTAAAAGCGGGACAAAGAGTGCTTCTGCCCAGAGCGAACATTGGCCGCGATGTATTGCCACAAGGTCTGCGTGCGCTTGGTCTTGAAGTGACAGACGCACCGGCTTATGATACGGTAAGGGCAGAGGAAAATATTGCGGAGCTAAAAGACAAGCTGAAGCAAGGAAAAGTCGATATGATTACATTTACAAGCCCATCAACCGTGCGTTATTTTCTGGCTGCCTTCGATGCAGAGGAGAGGCGGCGGTATATGGATGGCGTACATATCGCTGTCATTGGCCCGGTAACGGCCAGGGCGGCACGCGAGGAAGGGCTCGCCGTTCATGTGATGGGTGATGAATACAGCATTGACGGGCTGATTGAGGCTATGTCGAAGTATACCGGGTGGTAACCCGAAGGAGGATATAAGTATGTCTTTGTATTTTCAACGTCATCGCCGTCTGCGCACAACAGCTGCGATGAGAAACCTTGTCCGTGAAACGTATCTTCATGCCAACGATTTTATTTATCCGTTGTTTGTCGTAGAAGGAAACGATACGAAGCATGAAATCTCTTCCATGCCGGGCGTGTTCCATTATTCGCTTGATCGCCTGGAAGAAGAAATTCAGGAAGTTACAGAGCTTGGCATTCAGTCGATTATCGTGTTCGGCGTGCCGAATAATAAAGATGCTTGCGGTTCGGAAGCGTATGCGGAAGATGGCATCGTTCAGCAGGCAATTCGTAAAATCAAGGGATGGGCACCGGAGCTGGTCACGATGGCCGATACGTGTCTGTGCCAGTACACCGAGCACGGCCACTGCGGAATGATTCACGAAGGATACGTCGACAATGATTCCAGCCTTGAACTGCTGGTGAAAACCGCCGTATCCCAGGCGGCAGCGGGCGCGGACGTCATCGCGCCGTCCAATATGATGGATGGCTTCGTGGCGGCGATTCGCCAGGGTCTTGACGAAGCAGGATTTATCAATACGCCGATTATGTCGTACGCGGTGAAATATGCATCCCAATTCTACGGTCCGTTCCGTGACGCTGCGCATTCCACGCCGCAATTTGGCGATCGTAAGACATATCAGATGGATCCGGCCAACCGCCGGGAAGCGCTGCGCGAAGCGGCTTCCGATGTAGAAGAAGGAGCGGATATGCTGATGGTGAAGCCGGCGATGGCTTATATGGACATTATCCGCGAAGTAAAAGACAACTTCGACCTTCCTGTCGCGGCTTACAATGTAAGTGGAGAATATTCGATGATTAAAGCGGCGGCCGAGCGTGGATGGGTGGATGAAAAAGCGATTACGCTTGAGCTGTTGACCGGCTTGAAACGTGCGGGAGCTGACATGATCCTTACCTATTCGGCAAAAGATGCGGTCCGCTGGTTAAAAGAAATCGACTAATCACGCTAAACAGGAGGAGCACGGCATGCATAAAGGATACGATAAATCCATTCAAAGTTTTACCGAGGCAAAAAAATATATGCCGGGCGGCGTAAACAGCCCGGTCCGCGCATTCAAATCGGTCGGTATGAACCCGGTCTACATGGAACGCGGCGTCGGTTCGAAGATTTATGATGTGGACGGAAACGAGTATATTGATTATGTAGGTTCCTGGGGGCCACTCATTCTTGGACACTGCCATCCGGCAGTACAGGAAGCGCTGCAGGAAGTATTGGAAAAAGGCACCAGTTTCGGTGCGCCGACCGTACTGGAGACAGAGATGGCCAAACTGGTATGCGAGATTGTTCCATCGGTTGAAGTCGTTCGGATGGTCAACTCCGGGACGGAAGCGACCATGAGCGCCCTGCGTCTGGCGCGCGGTTATACGAAGCGCGATAAGATTATGAAGTTTGAAGGCTGCTATCACGGCCACGGCGATAGCCTGTTGATTAAAGCCGGATCCGGCGTGGCGACGCTTGGCCTGCCGGATAGCCCCGGTGTGCCGTCTTCTGTGGCTGCACATACGATTACAGTTCCGTACAACGATCTCGAAAGCGCGAAAGTGGCTTTTGAGCGTTTCGGCCATGAACTGGCCGCGGTTATTGTAGAGCCGGTGGCGGGCAATATGGGTGTCGTTCCGGCGCTGCCGGGCTTCCTGGAAGGTTTGCGTGAATTGACTCTGGAATACGGAACATTGCTTATTTTCGATGAGGTTATGACCGGATTTCGCGTCGACTATCACTGTGCACAGGGCCGCTTCGGCATCACACCCGATTTGACAACAATGGGCAAGGTCATTGGCGGCGGTCTTCCGGTCGGCGCCTATGGCGGTAGAGAAGAGATCATGCGTCAGATTGCGCCGGATGGTCCGGTGTACCAGGCCGGTACGCTTTCAGGCAATCCGCTGGCGATGGCAGCAGGCTATGCTACATTGAAAGAGCTGGGCAAACCGGGTGTATACGAGGAATTGGAACGCAAGAGTGCCCGTCTTGAAGAAGGCATCGCAGCCAATGCCAAAGAACTCGGCATCCCGGTCCATCTTAATCGAGTCGGCTCGATGGTGGGGGTTTTCTTCACCGGTGAAAGAGTCATCAACTATGAAACAGCGAAAACATCCGACTTAGAACGCTTTGCCAAGTACTTCCGTCTTATGCTTGAAGAGGGAATTTCACTGCCGCCTTCTCAATTTGAAGGCATGTTTGTGTCCATGGCACATACGGATGAAGATATCGAACGGACGATTGAAGCGAATTACAATACGTTGAAACAGTTGTAGATTTCTATATCGTTACCCGAGGCTATCAAAAAGCTTCGGGTATTTTATTTTCTATCATGTGTGTATTATCAATGAACTATTTGTGAATTTTTTCACTTTAACGTTCTAATTTTACTAAAATTATGTAAAAATAAAAAATAAGAAGATAACACAGCGAAAAAACGGGAATTTACAGCACGTTTACACATTTGTGACCCTCCCTTCATCATAGTTTTACAAGAAAGAATTATAATTCAAAAGGACTATGATTATGTTAGTACCTCAATTTATATAAAAAATTTACGCAAAAGGGAGAGTTGCGAATGAAGAAGCATGTTGTCTTTTTTGAAGTAGCAGGCGGAACTGACAAGGGGCCGGACGGGTATCGGCCGGATACGATGCCGATGGTAGAGTCGCTGAGAAAGCGCGGCTGGACGGCGGAAGTTATTTTTTATTCTGACGAGAAGAAAGACGAGATTTTCGAACATGTGGTCCGCAGCGCTGATGCATATGTTAGCCGGATTAACCCGGGGAATTTAAAAGATGAAAGCACATACTTCCAGATGATCCGTCAACTGTGCGAATTCGGTGTAAAAGGAATGCCCCATCCGGACGCCATGATTAACTACGGCGCGAAAGACGCGCTGGTTAAGCTGCGTGAGACACCGCTTGTGCCGGAAGATACGTTTGCCTACTATGACATTGCTTCCTTTAAAGAGAATTTCCCGAAATCGCTGAAGAACGGTGAGCGAGTACTAAAGCAGAACCGCGGTTCGACAGGAGAAGGAATCTGGCGTGTGCAGCTGGTCAGCGATATCGGTGAGGCGGAAGAGGTGCCGCTGGATGCAGTTGTGCGCTGCACGGAAGCGAAAGACAATCATGTGGAGGAGCATACGCTTGAGAACTTTATGACATTCTGCGAACAGTACATCACAGGAGAAAACGGAATGCTGGTGGATATGCGTTTTCTGCCGCGTATTAAAGAAGGTGAGATTCGTTTGTTAATGCTTCATCGAACACCGGTTAATGTTGTGCATAAGAAACCGGCCGAAGACACGGACGCCTTTTCCGCCACGTTATTCTCCGGGGCGAAATACCGCTATGATGCTCCGGAAGAGTGGGGAGATCTTGTTCATTCTTTTATGGCAAGCCTGCCGACGATTACGGAAAAGTTGGGCGGCTATGATTTGCCTTTAATCTGGACCGCAGACTTCATTCTCGATACGGATGAACAGGGACGTGACTGTTATATTTTAGGTGAGATGAACTGCTCCTGTGTTGGATTTACTTCGCAGCTTTCCCTAAGTGAAGACATAGCAGACGAGATCATCAACATTCTTTCCCAGGTGGAGGCAGTAGAGCAATAAAATCGTAATTGGAATATCCAGCCGTTTCAGTGGTACTTATGCGCCGCAGGAACGGCTTCTTTAAAGAGAGGAAAGAATGAGGAGAGGATTTTAATATAGAAAAAGGCGAAGGCCTTTTTCTTCTCCGGATCTTATTTCCTCTTTCCCTTCCTTCTTTCCTCATGATTTTCACAGAAAATGAGCATATCCTCTTTTTTCTCCCTATATATTTTAAAGAAAGCCATTTGAGGAGGGAGGATTTCTTCAGCATGCAGGACAATCAAGAAGCGATATTGACGTTTCCGGTGCAGCACTCCGTCTTTCTTTCCCCTGACCAGAGCGAAATTGAGCAGATTGATGAGATAGAATTAACGCCGCATATTCAAATCAAAGAAACGGCGGATGAAGTGATTGTGTCCGGATACTTAAAGCTGGAAGGAAAATATGCAGGCAAACCCCCGAAATTCCCGGATATCTCGCTTGATGATAACGAAGTTAAGGTAACCGGGTATGTGGATTCTGTTGTCTTTAATCCATTTGCTGTGGATCCGGATGATTTTGAAGACACAAGTGAATTCACCTCGTTTATGGAAAAAATTCCTGTGCACATCCGTATCGCACGCAGCAAAATTGAAGATGTGGAGCAAATCTACGCTTCTATTGTTTCGTTTGATTATGATATTCAGTCCGCGCGCAAACTCGGCGTATTTGCGGAACTGGCGTTAAACGGGGTGAAGAGCGAAGTCTTCACAAATTCCAGTGCAGAGCAATCCTCGGAAATTCCGCTTTCGTTCGAGTATGCAGCTTCCAGAAAGGAAGAGGAGCAGGAGGAAGAGAGGGAGGAAGCCACGGAGTCGAATGAAGCCCCGGAATCAGATGAAGCGCGTCTGGAAGAGACGGAAGAGGAAGCAGTGAAAGAGCAGGAGCCTGTAGAAGAAGCTGAAGTGCAACCGGAAATTGAGCCTGTTGCATTCGAGCAACCGCAAGAGTCAGAGGAACAGAAAGAAACCCCGGCACCTATTCAAGAGACACCGGCATCTATCCAAGAAATACAGACAAATAAAGACGAAGACAAGGTTCAGGCAGCGAAAATCGAAGAAGAAAATCCGGTATCAATCCAAGAGATACGGGGAGAAGAAGATGAAGCACAAGTTCAAACAGCAAGGGTAGAGGATGCACCGGTACCGGTACAGGAAGTAACAGCGGAGAGCCAACCCGCACGAGAGAAAGGGACGACTGTGGATGAAGGGCAGGCACAGATAGAAGACACCGCTGAGCTTGAAGCGGAAAGAGAGGCGGCTTCATTCGAAGCAGAAGAGGGGGACGCTGCTCCGGCAGAGGAAGAGGGGACCGAGCCTGAAGCGGAAAAGGGTGGAGCAAAAGTATCCATTACGCTAAAAGGTACAAAACGGGACCCTGTAACGGTAACAACCTCCTTGCTATCATCGTATGCTCAGCGTGAAGAAAAAACGGAGGCTGATCCGGTAGACATAAAAAGAGTAGAAGAAATTCAGGAAGAAGAGCCGGCGAGAAGTGAAGAACCGGAAAAAGCAGAAATTTCAAGAAAAGAAGGTGCATTGTATTTAACGTCTTTTATGAAGCAGGATGCCGAAAAGTTCACACGCCTAAAAATGTGCATCACCCAGCAAGATGAAACGCTTGACGGCATCGCCGAGAAGTACAGCGTCAGTCCGGCTGACATCGCCGCAGCGAACGGATTGCACACGAATGCGACAGTGGCCAAAGGTCAGGTGTTGTATATTCCGGTAAAATCATAAAGTCAGAGGGAGAAAAAGATGAAGCCGCACGAAGAGATACTGCGCAGTCATCTGGAAGGATACCCCTTTATGATTCAGGAAGTAAAGCAGGCAGAGACAGGGTGGTACGCGCTGACTGACCGTGGAAAAAAGCGTATCATCTACTGTCCGGATGAGAATTTGCTGCGCTGGTCGCATAGATGGCGCGAGTACCTGGCCGATCAGGGAGTCAGGCAGGTAGAGCGCTATTTGACAACAAAGCAGAGGGAGCACTGGATTTCAGTTTCTGTCGGCTGCTATGCACTGTCCGATTATTGGGAACAGGATACTACGTGGTTTACGCATCCTTTTCTTCAGAAGGAAGGATATCAGGTGCTTGGAGAAACACTGGCGCGTATCCATGAATGTTTTGAAAGTATAGAGGAAGTATACCGGGGACGCTATCGCAAAAAAGGAATACTGAATGAAACAAGACTGAAAAATAGCTACCGCCATTTACATGCCGCCATGAAAGAGATGGAAAAAGAGACAATGAACGCGACGAATAAATGGCTGCTTTATAATCTTTTCCGTGTTGCGGAAAGAGTAAAAAAGGCGGAAGCATTGTACAGAGCAAGCGGGGTGGAAAACGATCAGACCCCGCTTTCGTTTGCCTATTTTCCTCTTTCTTCACTTGTATATTGGGAGGAAGCGTGGTATATAACGGGTCTGCATAATCCGGTCCTTGTGCCTCGCCATGAAGACACGCTTTCCATACTGGAACAAATTCATGAAACCGGCGGGAAAGAAGGTGTTCGCGTCTTTCTTTCCGCTTATGCCGGTAGACGTTCCATGCCTATTCGTGAGAGAAATTATCTGCTTGCATTGCTTTCCTATCCGCTGCCGGTTTTTTCGCGCCTTGAAAACATATCGGTTTTTGTGGAAGAAAAAGAGCGGATGGGAATCGATTTCCAGCTTCAAATCCGGCGTGAGCATCTGCTTCAATGTGTGCTGGAGACACAGGAGCTTTGCGGGGAGGCGTCCGGATGATGGAAAGGATGGAATGGCTGGCAAAACATTTGCTGTACGAATATGATTTATTCTTACACCAAATCGAAGAGCGGGGAAAAGACACCTGGAGAGTGGATACGAATCAAGGTGCTTTTCTGCTTAGGAGGATGTATGAACATCCGGTGCAGCTGTATTTTGTCGCTTCCTGGTTGCATTATTTATATGACAGGGGGATCAGGTCTATCATCCCTTTTTGTGTGACAAAATATGGAGAGCCATATGTTTTTGTATCGGGAGATCGTTATGCATTGAACCTATGGATCGAAGAAGCAGAGCCGATTCGGAGCGTGCCAGGCTGGGAAGCGCGCGTATTAAGAGAGGTGGGCCGCATTCACAAGGTAAGCCAGCAGGCGGGAGAGCGGTGGCGAGGATATGCACCGGTATCTCTTGAACAGGTTAAGCGGCGTTGGGAAGATAGCATCAATCGAATGACGGTCGTAGCAGAAGCGGCAGGGGGAGCAGGAAGGAGCATGGAGTTTGCACGGACGGTCAGAGGAAGCGTAGAGCAGATTTCATTGTTTACTGACCGGGCCATGCGCGGGCTGGCGGAGGTGGCAGTCAAACTCGAGGGAAAAGAGCTTGCGCGGGCGCTATGCCATGGACGGCTCTATCGCCGCAATGTAATTGTCGGAACAGGCCGAAAGCTGTATCTTACCCATTTTGAACACGCTAATTTTGATGTTCCGATCCGGGATTTGGCGATTTTTTTCCGCCGCTATGCGCCGTATTACGAGTGGAACATTCAAAAAGGGCAGGAGTGGCTGGCCGAATACGAAGCGGAGCGTCCGCTTACCTTAGAAGAGCGGCAGTTACTATCATGCTATTTACTCTTCCCGGAACGTTTGATGCAACTGGTATGGAGCCATATACGTGATTCGGAAGAGCAGCGGGAGGAGCACGCGCGGCGGCGTACGAAAACATGGCAAAAGCATCTTCGGCTTCTTCCGAAGATGCACAGATTTGCTTTTTCCGTTATACAAAAATGAACCGCAGCCAGACAAGGTTGCGGCTTGTTTTATATCCAGTCACATAAAATGGCGGCATACAGCAGGGCAAGCAGCATGAGCAGAACTACATCGAAGGATGTGGGGAACAAGAGAGTGCGAATAAACTGGAAAATAATAAACGGAACAATAAGCTGTAAAGCACCGAACCTGACTTTTAAGTAGAATGGATGATAACGCCAGCGTCCTTTCATCGGGGCAGCTCCTTTCTGAGCATTTTCCTGCTGCCAGTATACGCGGGCGCGTAAAGAGAGGTGAATACTGCAGAAAACCACCATGGCTTTTTAGCTGCAACCCCGACATGAAAATCATGGGGAGAGCGACTGACTTTTGTGGTACGAAGGAAAAGAGAGAAGAGAGCGAGGGGAGGATTTCAATGTGGAAAAAGGCGAAGGCCTTTTTCTTCCCTGGATCTTATTTCCTCTTCGATATCCTTCTTTTCTCACAATTTTCACAGAAAAAGGAGGAGCCATAAAAAGCTCCTCCTTTTTTCCTATACGTTCAATTTGAAATCATTGTCACGAAGTCGACAAACTTTCTCGGTAAATGATAATTGACCCTCTTAGAATATGGATATATCCTAAAAGCGTAGCAATTAACAAATGCCAGAGCATAGTTTAACACTATTATCGCATTGTTTATTTGCTGTGTCAAGCTATTGTTGTGTTTGTAGTGTTTAATTCCTAAATTCCACATTTCAGGATGAAAACACTATGAAACAAAGCATTTTTAATGCGAAATATTACTTACACATTAAAGGGGGAGGTTCACAACATGTTAAGTAATGCTCCATTTAGTACCGCAAAGAATTTCTGGTACACCTCAATGTTCTGGCTGATTGTGTCGATGCTGGCCGGTCTTGTTGTGGCGATAAAGCAAATTGACCCTGATTTTCTCTATTTTCAGGGTCAGGATGCTTTGAACTTCGCATTGACATACGCCCACATCCGTATCATTCACACCAATGGCATTCTGCTGGCATGGTTGTCAATGGCAATGGTTGGCGCTATGTTCTACATTATTCCGAAGCTAACACGCACGCCGTTGTGGAGTGAGAAACTGGGGAATCTGACCTGCATTATTTGGAATCTGGCTATCGTTGCCGCTGTTGTTGCTATTTGCATGGGTTATTCTACAGGGGTGGAATATGCTGAACTGCCGTTGATTCTTGACCTTGGTGTTGTTGTTCTTTGTGTGTTGATGTCGATTAACCTTTTCATGACTATCGCGAAGCGCCAGGAAAAGCAATTATATGTTTCTATCTGGTATTTTGTCGGCTCTTTAATCTGGCTGCCGCTCGTATGGACGGTTGGTAACATTCCGTCTTCCATCGTAGGCGGCGCCGCGCAGGCGAACATGAACTGGTTCTACGGGCATAACGTTCTCGGTCTGTGGTTTACCACTGTAGGTATCGGCCAAATTTACTACCTGCTGCCGAAGCTTACAGGTAAGCCATTATACAGCCATAAGCTTTCGCTTATCGGTTTCTGGACCATCGCTACGATTTACGTATGGAACGGACCGCACCATCTGGTAAACGGACCGATTCCGGTATGGTTGATGAAAGCGGGCATCATTCCTTCCGTTCTTTTGATTATCCCGGTTTGGACTGTACTTGCAAACGTATTTGGCACTATGCGTGGTGTATGGCACAAAGTGTCTGAGGACGTAAGCATGAAATTCCTTATTACTGCTGCAATCTTCTATCTGATGGCGTGTCTGCAGGGACCGTTCCAGGCGCTTATGCAGGTAAGCGCGGTTGTTAAATTCACCCACTGGGTTGTAGGCCACGCGCATATGGCTCCGTTTGCCGCGTTCTCGTTTGTATGTTTCGTTACGATTTACTATGCGATTCCGCGCCTTACAGGCCGCAATATTTACAGTAAAACTTTAATGAACCTGCACTATTATTTCTCCGTTATCGGTTTCTTGATGTTTGCCTTTACCCTTTGGATTGCCGGTGTTATTCAGGGCTTTGCATGGATGGAAGGCAAGCCGTTCATCGAGACCATTAACACCGTACAGTCGCTGATTGTATGGCGCGCCGTTGGTGGTACGATGATGATTGTCGGTCAATTCTTCTTTGCATTCAACATCTGGAAAACTGTGAAGTCCGGCACGAAATTTGTTTCTGACGAAGAAAGCGTTGTTGCTTAATCTATCCCGAGGAGGGGACAACTTTGGAAAGAAACGCGTTAGCTATTTATCTTGCTGCTATTGCGCTCTTTATGATGGGGACGTTCGCGACGATTATCCTTCCGTTCTTTGATAAAGAGATGATGACGCCGACCGCGAATGCGGAAGCGCGTAACTATGCTCCGGATTCTCCGGAAGCGAAAGGGCGTCAAGTATACATTGCAAACGGATGTAACACCTGCCATACGCAGGTTGTACGTCCGGTTAAAGCCGACCTGGCGATGAATATCGGTCCTGTGACCGTACCTGGTGATTATGCCTATGACAAACCACACCTGTTTGGTTCTAACCGTACTGGCCCGGACTTAATGTGGGTAGGTGCCCGTACAAGTAAAGAATGGAATATTGAACACTTAAAGGACCCGCAAAAGATTGTTCCTGGCTCTATCATGCCAAAATATGATTACCTGAGCGACGAAGACCTGAATAACCTTGTTGCATACTTGATGAGCCTGAAACCGGCTCCGGCGAAATAGTTGGGAAAAGGAGGCGACGACATGTCTGATAAACACAAAAACCATGAGCATCATGAAGACCATATTGATGAAGTAATGGGTATGAAGCAAGGCCACGGAAAAGTCCCTCGTTTCCTGATTGTCGTGTATGCCGTGCTTGCCATCTGGGCTGTCGGTTATGCATTAACTGTAAAAGGAATCGACGAACGTCCGGCCGGCGGTGAGGCGGCCCAGGGTGTAAGTGCGGAAGTAGGAAAAGGACTTTCCGGCCAATGTATTGCCTGTCATGGCGCTGATTTTAATGGCGGTATGGGAGGCGCGGCTCCGACGCTGCACGGTGTAGTGGATAAGCTGAAGCCAGAGGGAGTTAAAGAAGTACTGACCAAAGGCCGTGGTGGTATGCCGCCGCTCGGGGCTTCCTGGACACCGGATCAGCAGGATTCCATGGTTGAGTTCCTAAAAACATTGAAATAAGCAGACAAAGACCAGATGGATCTTTCCTCTGGTCTTTTTGCTTTGCCTGTTCCTGGTGGTATAATAAGGGAAAAATAAGGAAGAGAGTGGTGAACAAGCATGCTGAGCGGCGTACAGATTATTTATTACATTCTCTGGTTTACAGTTATTAGCGGGCTTTTCTTTATGATGATTAAAATTTTATCGTCGCGGGATTGACACAATCACCTCAGTAAATTTTATTAGCACTTTGCTATAATGGAAAAAGAGGCTGAGAGATATAGAGGTGTGACAAGGAATGAAGAAGCTTTCCACGGTGGCCTGGCGTAATTTACGGCGGAAAATGTCACGGACCGTTTTGCTTGCAGGTAGCGCCGCTATTACCGCTTTTATTTTGTTTGTAAGCTATTTTTTTGTGTTTTCCATGGAGCGAAGCATCGCCGCAAGCGCAAGCCGCCTTGGCGCCAGTTTGATGGTGGTGCCCGAAGGTTTTGGCGGTCAGGCGGGAGACATGATTATTTCAGGTACTCCGACCAAGTTCTACATGCCGGAGAGCGTACTGGATAAAGTCCGTACAATCAGTGAAGTAGAGGCGGCTTCTCCGCAGCTGTATTTGGAAACGGTCTCTACCGTGTGCTGTCAGACATCCGGGGATTTTCCTGTCGTAGCTTACGATCCGAAAACCGATTTTACGCTGAAGAATTGGACAGCCACTGAGAAACAGATCGGGAAGTACGATTTGATTGCCGGAGCGGAAGCCGGTGGAAAGAACTATATTTATCATTTTGATAACGAATATATGCAGGAGTGGGTCACGTTATTCGGCAAAGATTTTATGCTGAAAAACATGATTTTTCCCACCGGTATGGGAACCGATAAAACGCTTTTTATTACGCTGGACGCTGCACGGGAGCTGAATCATAAAAAGAACAAGCTGGATTTTCCGGAAAACTCGATTTCCATTATTCTTGTTAAAACCAAGCCGGGTATGGAAGAGTTTGTGAGCCGGCAGATTGACCGGATGAATTTGAACGTAGACGTAGTGAAAGGAAGCGGCTTGCAGGAGACGGTAAATAAGCAGGTATTCCCGGTAAAAATGATGAGCTATATGATGATCGGGTTAGTCCTTATTATGAGCGCCCTGCAGGTTATGACGATGTTCACCGCTCTTATCAGTGAGCGTCAGAAGGAAATTGGTATGCTGCGAGCCATGGGGGCTTCACGAGCTGTTACGTTCCGTCTGTTGTTGATGGAAGCGGGGTTTGCTTCGGTTATTGGAGCAACTTTTGGCTCGTTTGCAGCCGCAGCGGCGTTGTATGACAACCGCATCCTGATTCTGCAGCTGCTGCAGTTGCCAATGCTGTTCCCGGATTGGTCGACAGGTTTGCTCATTGGCCTGGGGACGACTGCAATAACGACGCTAATTGCGATTGTGGCCGCCTTCTTTCCGGTTCGCTCGACACTGAAGCTGCAGCCGTATGAAGCGATTCGGGAGGGCGAGTATTAATGATTGTACTTGAGAATATTTGCAAAACGTATCGGATTGGGCGGGAGCGAAAAGTACATGCGCTGAGCGATGTAAGCGAAACAATCGGAGCAGGCGAGTTCGTTGCGGTCGTCGGACCGTCAGGCAGCGGTAAGTCGACGTTTCTTGCGATGGCTGGCCTATTGGAGAGGCCGACGGAAGGTATTGTACGATTTGACGGCAAGGATGTAACGGATTTACGTGATACGGAACGGACCCGCATCCGCGCGGAACGCTGCGGCTTTATTTTTCAGTTCCCAAGCTTAATTCCGACGCTGAACGCGCTGGAAAATGTGCTGCTGCCGAAAACTGTACACCGTACCTATAAGGCAAGCGATGAAGAATGGGGCAGGGAAATGCTTGCACGGGTCGGTATGGGTGATAAGTTGGAGAATCTTCCCTACCAGTTGAGCGGCGGTGAGCAGCGCAGGGTGGCGCTCGCCCGTGCGCTGATCAATAAGCCGGACGTGATTTTGGCCGATGAACCGACCGGTGCGGTAGATGCATATAATGCCGATGTAATTATGAATTTGTTTAAAGAATGGAACGCCCAGGGCAAGACCGTCATTATGGTAACTCACGATATGAAACTTGCCGGCGAAGCCGGACGTGTCATTCAGCTTAAAGACGGCCGGGTTGCAGGTGAGAAGTAAGAGAAAGAAAGGTATATTGACTATTTCTTTCTAAACTGGGTACAATGGATAGTGCATAAGTATATATGTATACTGGCGTTGAAGAGGAAGAGTATATCGGGATGCCATGCCAGAGAGCGGACCAACGGTGGAAGGTCTGTATGGATGTACTGATAGAAGGTAGCCTCGGAGCCGTTTGCCTGAACGAAAATCCAGTAGGGCAAACCGGGTAATCCCGTTATCCTATTGCAAGTGAGCCTGTGCTCGCGCCGTTTGTGCGCACATAGGCTAACAAAGGTGGTACCGCGAATAAACTCCTTCGTCCTTTGACAGGATGGGGGGGTTTTTATTTTTATGAAAAACACGAGATAAGAAGGAGGAAGTGGAAAAAGGCCTTCGCCTTTTTCTACAATAATATCTTGTATTCCTTCATTTCTCATCATTTCAGTATTTTTTATGGAGGTAAACTTATGTCCAATCAGCCGAATCAAACTGAAATGCCAACCAAATATGAACCGAAACAGGCGGAAGCGAAATGGTATCCGTTCTGGCGCGACAACGGCTACTTCAAAGCTGAACGAAATAAGGGCAAAACGCCGTTCACCATTGTGATTCCGCCGCCGAATGTAACCGGAAACCTGCATATCGGCCATGCGCTGAATAATACGCTGCAGGATATTATGGTTCGTTTTAAGAGAATGCAGGGCTATGACGCACTCTGGCTTCCAGGCATGGACCATGCCGGTATCGCCACACAGGCGCGCGTAGAAGGAACGCTGCGCGAAGAAGGCATCACACGTCATGATCTGGGCCGTGAGAAGTTTGTGGAGAAAGTATGGGAGTGGAAAGAGCGTTACGCCGGCATTATTCGCGAACAATGGACGAAAATGGGCCTTTCGCTCGATTACAGCCGCGAGCGTTTTACACTGGATGAAGGACTGTCCCGTGCGGTACGCGAAGTGTTTGTCCGCCTGTACGAAAAAGGGCTTATCTATCGCGGCAAATATATTATTAACTGGGATCCAGTCACCCGCACGGCCCTCTCTGATATTGAAGTAGAATATAAGGATGTACAAGGTGCGCTGTATCATTTGCGCTATCCATTGAAAGACGGCACCGGTTATATCGAAGTGGCGACCACGCGTCCGGAGACGATGCTGGGCGATACAGCGGTAGCCGTACATCCGGAAGATGAACGATATAAAGATTTGGTGGGCAAGACGGTGGTTCTTCCGATTGTCGGTCGTGAGATCCCGATTGTTGCCGATGATTACGTAGACCGTGAATTCGGAAGCGGTGCGGTGAAGATCACGCCTGCGCATGACCCGAATGACTTCGAGATCGGCCAGCGCCATAACCTACCGCAGATCCTCGTCATGGATGAAGGGGGCAAGATGAACGAGAACGCCGCCGGCTATCAGGGACAAGATCGTTTCGAATGCCGCAAAAACATCGTGCGCGACCTTCAAGAGCAGGGCGTTCTATTTAAAATCGAAGAACATATGCACTCCGTAGGACACAGTGAACGCAGCGGCGCGGTCGTTGAGCCGTATCTGTCCACGCAGTGGTTTGTAAAAATGGGACCGCTGGCCGAACGTGCGATTGAAGCGCAGAAGTCGAGGGAAGGCGTTCAATTCGTGCCGGATCGCTTCGAAAAGATTTACCTGCACTGGATCGAAAACGTACGCGATTGGTGTATCTCCCGCCAGTTGTGGTGGGGCCACCGCATTCCGGCCTGGTACTGTGAAGACTGCGGGGAGATGACCGTATCACGCGAAGATATTCATGAATGTCCGAAATGTGCAAGCCAGAATCTGAAGCAGGATAACGACGTGCTCGATACATGGTTCAGTTCCGCACTCTGGCCGTTCTCTACGCTCGGTTGGCCGGATGAGACAGAAGACATGAAGCACTTCTATCCAACCGATGTACTCGTAACCGGATATGATATCATTTACTTCTGGGTAGCCCGCATGATTTTCACGGCGCTTGAATTTACTGACCAGAAGCCGTTTGAACACGTATTAATTACAGGTCTTGTGCGCGATGCCGAAGGCCGCAAAATGTCCAAATCGCTCGGCAACGGGGTCGACCCGATGGAAGTTATCGAACAGTATGGCGCTGATGCTATGCGTTTTATGCTGGCGACAGGCTGCACACCGGGGAACGACCAGCGTTTCCGCTGGGAGCGCGTGGAAGCGGCGCGTAATTTCGCCAATAAGATTTGGAATGCATCCCGCTTTGCACTGATGAATATGGAAGGGTTCCGTTACGAGGACATCGACATCAGCCAGAACCTCGGCATTGCTGACAAGTGGATTCTGCACCGTCTGAATGAAACGGTGAAAGACACGACTCGTCTGCTCGATAGTTTCGAATATGGTGAAGTGGGCCGCGTGCTCTATAATTTCGTCTGGGATGAGCTGTGCGACTGGTATATCGAGGTAGCGAAACTGCCGCTGTACGGCGACGATGAGGCGGCGAAGAAAACGACGCGCTCCGTACTGGCATACGTGCTTGATCAGACAATGCGTCTGCTGCACCCGTTCATGCCGTTTATCTCCGAAGAAATCTGGCAGCATCTTCCGCACGAAGGCGACAGCCTGATTGTCGCTTCCTGGCCGGAAGCAAAGCCGGAACTCGAGAATACGGATGCCGTGAAACAAATGGAGCTGCTGATGGACGTTATCCGCAGCGTACGCAACATTCGTGCGGAAGTCAACGTACCGATGAACAAGAAAATCGAACTGCGCATCAAAGCGAATGACGAAGAGATGCTGTCGTATCTGGAGAGCGGCAAGGCATACATTGAACGTTTCTGCAACCCGGAAGTGCTGAGCATCGGTACTGACATTGCGGCGCCGGAGAAAGCGATGTCCGCCGTTGTCAGCGGTGCGGAGCTGTACCTGCCGCTTGCGGGTCTCATTGACATCGAGCAGGAAATTGCCCGCCTTGAAAAAGAACTGAAATGGCTCAATTCGGAAGTCGAGCGTGTACAGAAGAAACTGTCCAACAAAGGTTTCGTTGAAAAAGCTCCGGCTCAAGTTATCGAACAGGAGCGGGCAAAGGAAGCCGACTATCTCGACAAACAGGCAAAAGTAAAAGCACGAATTCAAGAGCTTAAAGGGTGAGTGTAACATGGCATCACAATCATTAGATCAGGCGCTTTCCTGGCTGGCCGGACTGGAGCGGTTCTCCGTCCGTCCGGGCCTTACAAGAATGGAATACATGATGGAGCGCCTCGGACACCCCGAGCGACGCTTGAAATTTATTCACATCGCCGGCACGAACGGCAAAGGCTCGACCGCCGCGTTTCTGTACTCGATCCTGCGGCGGGCGGGACAAGATGTAGGGATGTTTGTATCACCATACGTTACGTCATTCCACGAACGGATTCAGTACAACGGATCGTACATCACGACCGAAGAATTGGTCGAATTGATCGAGAAAGTAAAACCGGTTGTGGAAGAAATGAAAGAAAGCGAATTCGGAACGCCGACCGAATTTGAAGTGGTGACCGCACTGGCGCTATTGTATTTTGCTACGGTGACGTACCCGGATATCGTTGTCTGGGAAACAGGACTTGGCGGGCGGCTCGATTCCACCAACATCGTCCATCCGCTCGCCTGCATTATCACTAATGTCGGACTCGATCATATAAATATACTGGGAGAGGATTTACCCGCTATTGCCCGGGAAAAGGCCGGGATTATCAAAAACGGGGTTCCGATTATTACCGGGAAAATGCCGGGCAAAGCGCTGGAAATCATCGAAGAAGCCGCCCGCAGCCGTCGTGCTTCCATATACCGAGCGGGTGAAGAATATGACGCGGTGCGTATTCGCGAGAACGATCGTGAGATGATGGACTTTGCGGGTATGTTTGGCAGCGTGGCGGGATGCGAATTGGGACTTGTCGGTGCACATCAGGTAGATAATGCGGCTGCGGCGTTGATGACGCTTCAAGTCCTAAGTAACTACTTCGCTTTATATATTGAAGAAGAGCACATCCGCGAAGGGCTGCGCGAAGCCAGGTGGCCAGGTCGTTTCGAAAAAATCAGTGAAGCTCCGGACGTTATTTTGGACGGCGCGCACAACGCGGAAGGCGTGTCTGCGCTTATACAGACGGTGCAGGACTATTATCCGGGGCGGAAAGTTTCTCTTGTTTTTTCCGCGCTGGCAGATAAAAATTATGCAGAGATGGCCTGGCAGCTCGCTCCGATATGCAACAGGGTGTGGGTAACGAAGACTGACCATCCGCGCGCGGCCCGCGTAGAAGATCTTGCGGCCGCATTCAGAACGGCTGCCCCTGATATGCCCGTACAGGCGGAGGAAAATTGGCAAGAAGCATGGCGGCAGGCGTTACATACGGTCACCCCGCAGGAAGTGTTGCTTGTGGCCGGATCGTTGTATTTTATTTCAGACATACGAAACGAGTGGAAAGAAAACAGGAAAGCTGGTGATGAATAAGATGGACACTCAGGTAGAAAAACAGCACGAGCACAAGCGGGAACATGTTCATTTTATTGGCATTGGCGGGTATGGAATGAGCGCCATCGCCCGTGTCATGCTGGATATGGGATGCCATGTCACAGGTTCCGATGTGGCTCGTAAAGAACTGACGGATAAGCTGCA
>Ga0310836_100357_pt1 | contig 41950 bp, 38 predicted proteins | sample SM_ome_4_FD_201310 | JGI IMG/M metagenome (GOLD analysis project Ga0310836, IMG submission 201310) | Sorghum-adapted microbial communities enriched on stacked mutant (SM) sorghum from Joint BioEnergy Institute, Emeryville, California... ... | reverse complement strand
GCTCACGGCGTTTAACCAGAGACCGCTTCTGCTCAGCGGAACCGCTTTCATCATCATCGCCGTGTTCGTGATCAGGCGTTTGCCGTATACGATCCGATCCAGCGCCGCGATCCTTCACCAGATCAGTCCCAGCGTCGAAGAGGCTGCCCAGAGTTTGGGTGCCACTCCGCTCAAGACATTTCGCAAGGTGACGCTACCGATGATGGTGCCGGGGGTCATGTCCGGAGCGTTGATGAGTTGGATGTCCGTCATCAGTGAATTAAGCGCTTCGATCATCCTGTATGTTGGCACCACCAAAACGCTGACCATCTCCATCTATACGGAGGTCATCCGCGGCAACTATGGCGTGGCTGCAGCGCTTGCCACGATCCTGACGGCGACGACAGTCATCGCGCTTCTGATCTTCTTCAAGCTGACAGGCAGGAAGGAAATCGATATGTAACAGGTCATGGCGGGTGTCAGCAAGCCTGATCAGATGAAATAGAGAAACAGAATAGAGTGAACGAAGAAGAGTCTGCGTCTGGCGCAGGCTCTTGTTCTATTGAATGGGATCTCAGCCACCACACGCAGATGCAAAGCTCAATCGTCGTCCTGGAACTTGTCGTTGAACTTGTATCCGACCCCGCGAATCGTCTGGATATATCTCGGCTTGGCGGGATTCTTCTCCAGTTTCTTGCGCAGATTGTAGATGTGCACCATGACGGTGTGCGTATCCCCGATATGTGCGTCATCCCACAGCATGGCGAACAGCTGATCGTTCTTGTAGACGCGGTTCGGATTCCTGGCCAGGTGGTACAACAGCTGAAATTCCTTGGCCGACAGATCGATCCGTTGGCCATCGAGCATGACCTCATGCTTCGCCGGGTCAATGACCAGCTTGCCGTAGCGGAGCGCGGTATCCTGCTCCTGGTTCGACTGCTGAAGCATGTAGTTCCGCCTGATGTGCGCCTTGACCCGGGCGACCAGCTCGATCGGGCTGAACGGCTTGGAGATGAAGTCGTCACCGCCGAGGCGCAGACCGAGCACCTTGTCGATGTCTTCATCCTTGCAGCTGACGAAGAGGATCGGGACGTTGCTTGTCTTGCGGATCTCGCTGCAGATCTCAAAACCGTCCATTCCGGGCATCAGCACATCGAGGATGACCAGTGCAGGCGCATGGGTGCGGGCGAGATTCAGGGCTTCAAGTCCGTCGTATGCGGCAATGACCTCATAACCTTCCCGCCTCAGGGACATGGTGATCAGCTCATTGATCTCATTGTCGTCATCAGCGACGAGTATCGGTCTGTTCGTCATCGCAGATGCTCTCCTTCATTGGTCATGGGTATCGCATTATATCGATATAACCAGATTATGTCATACATCCAGGATCCTGTCATCATGAGATTGTGAAATTTGAACTAGATTTGAACTAATCTTAATGTCCATTTGATGGTCTTTCGGAAAATGCCTCTCTTATAATGGGCTTGGGTTCATGTAAAGGATCGGTATCAACAACATGATCTGCCAAATGAACTTCTGCAAGGATTCGACACGAAACGCATAGTCTGGGAGGTTGCGTAAGATGAACGGGTTGCGGGTATGGAGGCTTGCGGTCTGGTCTGTGACGGTCCTGGTGCTCATGCTGGCAGCAGGCTGCGGCAGCGTCGCAAGCCCGGAACAGATGCGGGAGGCAGCGCTGCGTTCGGCAGACGAGGTCACGATCGCGGCGGTATGGCCGTTCGCCAGAGACGACAACCTGTTCGAGGAAGGGCTCGACCTTGCCCTCGAACAGATCCGGCTCGATGGTCCGTTGGCCGGGAAGCGCGTGAATCTGGTCAAGAAGGACGACGGCGACACCGTCGTCAGAGGCATGGCTGTCGCCCAGGAGCTTGCCGGGGACAGGTCCGTCGCGGCGGTCATCGGGCATCGCAGTTCGGCGGTGACCCTGCCGGTCTCCGAAATCTATGATCAAGCCGGCATCCTGCTGCTCGCTCCGTCATCCACCTCTCCGAGGCTGACGGAACAGAATTCGTCGCTCATCTATCGCAATATCCCGAGCGACATTCATATCGGCGGAGAGATCGCCGAATATTTGTTCCAATCGGGATACAGGCGGGTCGTTATCTACTATGCGGATGACGAATATGGCAGAGGCCTGGCCAATGCGGTGGAGGACCGGGCCAGGGAACTGGGAGTTACCATCATCGATCGCCTGTCGGATTACAAGGATGCCGCTGATGCGAGGAGGATCGCCGACAAATGGCAGGCTCTCGGCAGTGAGGCGGCCGTCATCGCAGCCGAGGGGAGCGAGGTGCTGCCGTTCATTCGGCATCTGCGCGCGGCGGGCTTCGACAAGCTGATCATCGGCGGCGATGGTCTGGATGACCTGGCGTTTGCATCAGCCGGATCGATCGTGGAAGGCTCCCTCGTCGTAACGGTCTATCATGGCGACATGCCGCATGAGGACAACAACCGCTTCAGACAGCTGTTCCTCGACAGGTACGGAACCGAGCCGGACAAATGGGCGGCGCAGGCATATGACTCTCTCCTGCTGCTGGCCGATGCGGCCAGACAGGCCGGTTCCTGGCTGCCGCGGGATCTGGCGAATGCCCTGCAGCAGATGAAGGATTGGGATGGCGCGGGAGGCAAGCGTTCATTCGCTGCGAACGGGGATGTGTACGATATGGAGATCGTCGTCAAGCAGATGGCAGGCGGTTCGTTTATCCTGAAGGATCGGGTTCGATAGAAGCGGGTTGTTCCAGATGCGACCATTGGTCAGTGAGGGGGATGGCATGTGAATAATCAAGTGTTTCGCAAAGTTGCGATCGAGCGGTTATCATCACCGGAACAGCTGGATAATCTCGTCAGGGTCACCTCTCCGCGCGCCTGGCTTGCCCTCTGCGGCATCGGACTGCTGCTTGCGGCCGTGGTGTACTGGGGCCTCTTCGGCACATTGTCCAACAAGATCAGCGCCCAGGGCGTGCTGATCCATCCCGGAGGGCTCAAGACGGTTCACGCTTCCTTCGACGGCACCGTGTCGGATATTCGGGTCAAGCTGAATGACACGGTGACGAAGGGGGATACGATCGCCTGGCTGGAGCAGATCAAGGAGCTGAGGAGGGCGCTCTCGCAGCTCGATTCGGGCGAGAGGACGCCGGAATCTGCGGCGATGCGCGCATCCTATGAGCAGCGTCTGCAGGCCTTGCTCGCCGAATACGAATATGCCGCGAAGGTGACCAGCCCCTATACGGGCAAGGTTGTGGAGATTATGGCGGCCAAGGGGCAATATGTGGGCAGCGGTTCGTCGATCATCCGTCTGGAAACGCATGATGAGGGCAACGATGAATTGACGGCCGTCCTGTATGTTCCTGTCCAGCTCGGCAAACAGCTGCGTCCAGGCATGGACGTGCGGTTGACTCCGGCCTCCGTGAACCGTGAGGAATACGGGTCGCTCATCGGCAGCATCGTCTCCATCTCGGAGTTTCCGGTGACGATGCAGGGGATGATGACGACCCTGGGCAACGAAGGGCTGGTGCAACAGATGGCGAGTCAGGGAGTGTCGCTGGAGGTTCGGGTCAGCCTGGTTCCTGATGCCACAACGGAAAGCGGTTACAGATGGTCAACGGAACACGGACCGCCGATCCAGCTCAGCAGCGGGACGATCGTCTATTCGGCGATCACGACCCAGACGATGAGACCGATTGGCATGGTCATTCCACAGCTTCAATGAGGAGGAGGTGCGCGCCTGGTGGCTCAGCGCAGAAAGAGAACTCCGACCGTCCTGCAGATGGAGGCGGTCGAATGCGGCGCCGCTGCACTGGCGATCGTGCTCGGTTACTACAAGAGCTTCGTGCCGCTTGAGGAATTGCGTATCACTTGCGGCGTGTCACGTGACGGGAGCAAGGCCAGCAACCTGCTCAAGGCGGCCCGCGGATACGGGATGGAAGCCAAAGGTTATCGCAAGAATCCCGAGGATCTGCGGAACATGGAATGGCCCCTGATCATTCACTGGAATTTCAATCATTTCCTCGTGCTGGAGGGCATTCACAAGGATAAGGTCTACCTGAACGATCCGGCAACGGGGCCGAGGGTGGTGACGTTCGAGGAATTCGACCAATCGTTCACCGGCGTCGTGCTGGCCGTCAGGCCTGGTCCGGATTATGTCCGGCGCGGCAAGCCGCCCAGCTTGATCCACGCTCTTGCGAAGCGGCTGAAGGGCTCGGAGACGGCGCTGGCCTATGCGATCCTGGCAGGGTTGTTCCTCGTCATCCCGGGGCTCGTCATCCCGATCTTCAGCAAGGTCTTCATCGATCAGGTGCTGCTCGGTGACAACTACGACTGGCTCATGCCGCTGCTTGTCGGGATGGCGCTGACCGCGGTTCTTCGCGCGGGATTGACCTGGTTGCAGCGATATTATCTGCTGCGGCTCGAGGTCAAGATGGCGCTCAGCTCATCCAGCCAATTTTTCTGGCATGTGCTCAGGCTGCCGATTGAATTCTTCACCCAGCGGCACAGCGGAGATATCGCCACCCGGGTGGCGATCAATGACCGCGTCGCCGCGCTTCTGTCGGGGCAGCTGGCCGTTGCCGCGCTGAACTGCGTGATGATCGTCTTCTATCTGTTCCTGATGATTCAGTACAGCGTGCTGCTCGCCGCGATCGTCGTCGGCGCATCGCTCATCAACATCCTCTGGATGCGCCTCATCACGCGCCGCCGCAATGACCAGAACCAACGGCTGCTGCAGGACAACGGCAAGCTGCAGGGAGTATCGATGAACGGCCTGCAGGTGATCGAGACGTTCAAGTCCAACAGCTCGGAATCGGACTTCTTCATGAAATGGGCCGGATACCAGGCGAATCTGACCAATTCCCTGCAGCAGTTTGCGGTGTCCAACATGCTCCTGTCCACCCTGCCCTCGCTTCTGACGAGCATGACGACCGTGGCCATCCTGATGATCGGCGGTCTCAGGGTCATGGATGGCCAGATGACCATCGGCATGCTGGTCGCCTTCCAGAGTCTGGCCGCCAGCTACAGCGGTCCGGTCAGCGAGCTGGTGTCCCTCGCGGGAACCGTCCAGGAGGCGGGAGGCGGCATGAAGCGGCTCGACGATGTCATGAGCTACCCGCTTGACCGGCAGGTGCTGAATGAATCGGCCATGGAGACGCCCGTTGCCCCGGGGGAAGGGGACATCCGGGAGCCCCATGTGGACCGCAGCGCACAGGCTGAGGCGGCGACGTCCGGCAGCTCTCCATCCTATACGAAGCTGTCCGGACATATCGAGATCAGGGATCTGACCTTTGGCTACAGCAGGCTGGAGCGCCCGCTGATCGAGAACTTCTCGCTGTCGATCAAGCCGGGCATGCGCGTGGCGCTCGTCGGCGGCTCCGGCAGCGGCAAGTCCACGATCGCCAAGCTGATCGCGGGCATCTATGAGCCGTGGTCGGGGCAAATCCTGTTCGACGGCAAGCCGCGCAGCGAGATCCCGCGGGCGCAGCTCGCCTCTTCTCTGGCCGTTGTCGATCAGGATATCGTCATGCTGGAGGGAACGATCCGCGACAATATCTCGTTCTGGGATGCCACGATACCGGAGACCGATGTGGTTCAGGCCGCCAGGGATGCGTTGATCCATGACCATATCGCCGAGCGGAGCGGCGGTTATGAGCATATGATCAGCGGATGTTGTCCGGAGCAGTCATGACGTCCCTGCTGGGCAGCGTCTTCTCGAGCTTCAACTTCTTCCTGCTGTTTCGCTATGACGTCATGCTGGCGCTGATCGCGGGAGTGCTCGTCCTCATCTTCCTGGTCGCCACGGTCCTGTTCGGCCTGCTGGAGATCCGATACCAGCGGGAGATGCTGGGCGTGCAGGGGCGAATCGCAGGGACCGTGCTGCAGCTGTTCAATGGCATCAGCAAGTTCAGGATGGCGGCGGCGGAGAGCAGGGCGTTCTTCATCTGGGCGAAGGCCTTCGCCGAGCAGAAGCGCATCTCCTACCGCGCGAGGCTGGTGGACATCTCCATGGCGGTCTTCCAGTCGTTCTTTCCGCTGGTCACCTCGATGATCATCTTCTATATGGTGGCTCGCACCCGGGGAGCGATGACGGCCGGCGATTTCACCGCCTTCATGGCCGCGTTCGGCACTTTCCTGACCGCCATGCTGTCGATGGCCAATGCGGCGCTCTCCCTGGTCAAGATCGTGCCCCTGTACGAGCGGGCCCGTCCGATCCTGGAGACGCTGCCGGAGACGCATGAGCAGCTGGAGGATCCCGGGGAGATCAGCGGCGCGATCGAGGTGAAGCATGTCTACTTCCGCTATCATCCCGATCAGCCCCATGTGCTGCGGGATGTATCGCTGACGATCCGGCAGGGAGAGTTCGTCGCATTCGTCGGCGCATCGGGCAGCGGCAAATCGACGATGATGCGCCTGCTGCTTGGATTTGAGCAGCCCGAGAGCGGGTCGATCTATTATGACGGGCAGGATATTCGCACGCTGGATGCGCATACGCTGCGGAGGCATTTCGGCGTCGTGCTGCAGAACAGCAAGATCATGTCCGGTGATATCTATACGAACATCGCCGGGTCGTCGCAGCTCACGATTCAGGAAGCGTGGGAGGTGGCGGCGATGGCCGGGCTGGATGAGGATATCCGCAATATGCCGATGGGCATGCATACCGTCCTGTCGGAGGGCGGGGGCACGCTGTCCGGCGGGCAGAGGCAACGTCTCATGATCGCCAGGGCGATCGCCAGACGACCGAAGATCCTGTTCTTCGATGAAGCGACCAGCGCGCTCGATAACCGAACGCAGGCGATCGTCAGCGAGAGCCTGGAGCGCCTGCAGGTCACGCGCATCGTCATCGCCCATCGCCTGAGCACGATCACCAGGGCCGACCGGATCTATGTGTTCGACAAAGGGACGATCGTGCAGAGCGGAACCTGCGAGGAGCTCTTGTCGGCGCCCGGGCCATTCGCGGAGCAGGCGAAGCGGCAGTTGGCCTGACAGGTCAGGAAGCCTTGCGCCAGATTTGAACATTTTTGAAGTAAACTTGAGGTTCATTTCATGGGTATTTGAAACCAGGATGTTAAGCTGTGAACATAGATCGATTCAAGGGGAGGTGATGGAAGGTGAGCTGGACAGCCAGGTTTCAGGAGGAGATGGCGAAAGTCGCGGAGAGGGCCTCTCAGGATGCGGAGTTCCGCAGGCTGGCGGTGTCAGACCCGCGCGCAGCCTTGAAGGAGGTCACCGGTCTGGAGCTGCCGAGCGAGTTCAAGCTGCAGGTGGTGGACGGTGCCGGCTATCACGCCACGATCGTGTTGCCGGAGATGCGCGGCGCATCGGATGAACTGAGCGACGAGGATCTGGAGACGGTCGCAGGAGGGATCAGCATTCGGCTCGAAGACTTCAAGTCCCCCCGGCCAGTCTGGTTCCCGCCGCGGCCCAAATCCGACATTGAACGTTTGCTCGAGGAGGCCATGGCAAAGTTCTACAGCTGATCTGGTGATGGCATGGGCACAAGGCCGCTGCGGCGGGGCTTCGCGCTCGTGACTCACATAATCCCATCATCAGGAGGTGAAGAGGGATGCTGGACACCTGAGAAGGTTCAGGAGGAGTAAGGCGCTCCCGTGTTCATGATCAAATGAATCCAATCATTATCAGGAGGGAATGTGTGATGAGCTGGACCAATGAAAAAGTGCAGGAAGCTGCAGGGAAAATCGTGGAGAGAGCCTCCCGGGACGAGGAATTCCGCAAGCTGGTGCTGGCTGATCCGTACGCAGCCATCAAGGAAGTGACCGGACTGGAGGTGCCGCGGGAGTTCAAGCTTCAGGTGGTGGACGGGTCGGGCTACCACGCGACGGTCGTGCTGCCTGAGGCGCGCGGCGCAGAGGACGAGCTGACGGATACCGATCTGGAGATGGTATCGGGCGGCAGCAAGGATGGCGCGAAAGACTTCTTCGAGGGCGTAGGCAATCTGATCTACGATTCGGTCTTAGCCGCAGGTTGAATTAGCCAGTAAAGGAACAGGTACGGAGTAACAAGATGCGGCCACCCGCAGATGGTTGCTCCGTATCCGTATTTGTTCAGTGGTTGGGTGCGGCGCAGCCAGGACGCGCATGGCCAATGGACGGGATCACCGGTGCAGGAAGACGTCGGGAGGATGCGGAATCATGGCGATAATCAGGCGATTGACGATAGAAGACTGGCCGGATTACGAGCATCTGACATTTCCCTCGCTGCGCGCGGCCATTCGCGTGAAGCTGAAGGACGATGCGGTCTTCGCGGTCGGAGCGGAGGAAGCGGGCAACCCGGCCGCCCTGGCCGTGGTCGAGTGGCGGAGCGGCGTGGAGCGGGCGATCGTGCACAGCCTGTTCGTCGCAGCGCCGTATCGGCGCCGCGGCCTGGCGTCGGGTCTCATGTACATGATCCGCGAGATGTGCGGTCAGCGCTCCATTCACCGGCTTCAGCTGGTCTATTACAGCGGCAAGCCGGGAACCGCAGCGCTCGAGTCATGGCTCATGAAGCAAGGCTGGACGGCGCCTCGCACCGAGGCGGTCGTCTATCATATCGATCGTCGCATCGGGGAAGCCCCCTGGCTGCGGGAGCGAGCGCTGCCGACGGGTGTCCGCCTCATCCGCTGGACGGACATTCCGGAGGAGGAGCATCGCAGGTTGGCCGCAGGTGCGCTTCGGCAGGTTCCGGATTTCCTGTCTCCGTACAAGACGTTCGCCGCCCTCGAGCCGATGAACAGTCTCGGTCTGATGGCCGAATCAGGGATCGTCGGCTGGTCGATCGCCTATCGTTTGCGGCAGGATACCATCCTGTATGATGCGATCTATGTTCATCCCGATTATCAGCACACCGGTCTGGCGATTGCGCTGCTGGCCAGGGGCATCTCCCTGCATCTCGAGCATGTGGATCGCATCCCTTGCGGCATGTGCGTGGTCAATCGATCCACACCGGGCATGTTCCGGCTGGCAGCCAGGTGGCTGGCGCCCTATGCGGCCAGGATGAGCGACAAGCGGCGCTGTGAGCTGCATCTGCGGGATGGATGACAGTTGGGCCAACCTGCAGGGACCGGTCTGTCTCAGGCGGTGGCACAGTGGATGAAGAGGAACGATGGAGGGATGAGGATGGCTGGCAGATCCAGGACAGAGCGGATCGTGATCACGGGCCTTGGCGTATTGTGCGCCCTCGGGGATCGCCCTGAGGTGGTGTATGAACGGATGCAACGCGGCGAGTCCGGCATCAAGCCGGTGACGAGGTTCAGGACGGATGATCTGGTCAGCTCGATCGCCGGCGAGCTGGATGCCGGGCATCTCCAGACGGTGCTGGAGGATGAGTCAACGGCGGGCATGGACTGGTGCGCGAGGTATGCCGCATATGCGGCAAGGCAGGCGCTGGAGGACAGCGGGCTGACGATTCGCGGCGCAGGAGGCAGAACGGCCGACCGGTTCGAGGCGAAGGAAGCGGGCGAGTGGCAAGCGGTGACCGCCGACCGCATCGGACTCGTGCTGGGCACCTGCAATGGCGGGATCCTGTCGCTGGAGAAGCAGTGGACGGTCCAGGCGCTCGACCGCGAGCATACGGCGAACTACCCGTTCTATCAGCAGGGGGACGATGCCGCGCGCGCCCTCGGGCTGGGCGGACCGGTCGCCACGATCAACACCGCATGCTCCGCCAGCGGCAACGCTATCGGATATGCCGCCGACCTGATCCGATGGGGCTATGCCGACGCCATGCTGGCGGGCGGCTCGGACCCGCTGTCGCACAGCGTCTACGCCGGTTTCAATGTGCTCCGGGCGCTCAGTCCCGAGCCGACGTCGCCCTTTGCGCCCCGTTATGGCCTGAACCTCGGGGAAGGCGCGGCCTTCGTCGTGCTGGAGACCCTGGAGCGGGCGCTGGCTCGGGGTGCCCGCATCTATGGCGAGCTGGTCGCCTATGGGCTGAGCAATGACGCACATCATGAGACCGCCCCTCATCCCGAAGGCTCCGGCCTGGCCAGGGCTGTCAGAATGGCGATGGATGCCGGCGGCATCTCGGGCGAACAGATCGATTATATCAATGCGCATGGCACGGGCACTCCGGCCAATGACCGCGCGGAGGTGGCCGGCCTCAAGCAGGTGTTCGGCGACCGGTGCCCGCCGATCAGCTCCAGCAAGGCCTACTTCGGGCACAATCTTGGCGCGGCAGCGGCGATCGAGCTGGTGACCGCCCTGTATGCGGTTCAGCGAGGATACGTGCCGGGGACGTTGCGCTTTGACATGCCTCGTGAAGGCTGTGAGGATGTCGATGTGATCGGACCCGGGATGCGGAAGCTCAAGCCTGCATATCTCATGAGCAACAATGCCGCCTTTGGCGGACACAACGTGTCGCTGATCGTGCGGATCGAAGAGTCATGGTCAGGCGAAGCGAAGGAAGCAACGGCCGTCAGTTCGCGGGATCGGAAGAAGCGGGTGGCGATAGCCGGCATCGGCGCCGCCTTCCGATGGGGCGTATGCGAGGGAAGCATACTGGCCGCCAGCGGAGGAGAGGAAAGCGGACAGAGAGCAAGGGCGCTGGCGGATATGGCAGCGGGGGGAACTTTGGCCGTACGACCGGAGCATGCGGCATTCTCCCTGAAGCAATATGCGCCATCGCTGTACGAGCGCCGGATGGAGCCGCTCGTCCAGTACACGATTGGCGCTGTGGTGAGGGCGCTCAGAAGCGCCGGGATCGCGGAGGAAACCGCAGCCTGCGTGGAGATCGGCTTCATCTACGGCACATCGCGGGGGAGCACCCATTCCATCGGCAAATTTCTCGGCTCGGTGTTCGAGAAGGGACCCGCCTATGCCAGCAGCATCCACTTCCCTTACACCGTCATCAATCAGGTGGCGGGCAAGACGTCGGAGAAGCTCCGCCTCACCGGCTTCGGCAGCTCGCTCAGCACCGGTGGCAGCGAAGGGCTGGCAGCGGCGATGTATGCCGCGGGCAAGATTCGCGACGGCGAGCTTGACATCTGTGTGGTGGGCGCGGGGGACGAGCGATCGCCGCTGACCGATGCCATCGATCGGGCCAAGGGCCTGGACCAGAGCCGCTATCGGCCGGAAGAGGGCTGCATCGCTATGACGCTCATGGAGCTGGGGGGGAGGCGGAGGCGAACGCACCTGTCATCGCCGAGCTGTGCGGGTTCGGCGCATCGTCCGCGCCGGACAGGGAGGCGGCACAGGCAGGAGCGATCGGCAGCGCGCTGCAGGATGCGGGGATCAGCATGGGCGAGATCGATGTCGTGCTGCTGTGTTCGCCGGGCAGAGAGGAGGAGCTGGAGCAGCGTGCGATCGCCAGGCTTGCGGACAGAGGCAGCCCGACATCCGCGGGACCGGCCCCGATCCTGTGCCTGAACGAGCGATTCGGCTACGGCGAATCCTTCAGCTCCATGCTGCACCTGGCAGCGGCTGCCGAGCTTGTCGCAGGCGGTGATGCCGGCCATCTGCTCCCGGGAGCCGATCTGCCGAACACCATCCACCGGGCGCTGGTCATCAGTCTGACGGTGAACGGCGGTTGTTGCGCGGCGGTCGTCGGCCGGATCGCCGCGGCGGTCTGACCGCCTGTGTAAGGCCACGGACCAGAGGGGCCAATGCAAGGAGGCAACCACATGATGAAGAATGGAGGAAATGAAGATGATCACAGGAACTTTGGCGGATGAGCGAGCGCTCAAGTCGGAGATCAAGCGCAAGCTGCTGATCGAACGGCTGGAGCTGGAGGATGTGACGGAGGAAGAAATCGCGGATGATATGATCCTGTTCGAAGAGGGACTCGGGCTGGATTCAGTCGAAGCGTTCGAGGTGATGGTCGGTCTGGAGGAACTGTACGGGGTTACGCTCAAGGACGTTCCGGCGAAAGAGGTTCGCCATCATCTGGAGACGGTGAATGCGATAGCGGCCCTCATTCGGGCGAAGCGGGCAGGAACGGAGGTCTGATATGGGCGGATACGCTCCAGCGTTCGCCGGACAGGTGGCGGTCGTGACCGGCATCACGCGCGGCATCGGACGGGCCACGGCGATGAAGCTGATCGCGCAAGGGGCGGCTGTGGCCGGCATCTATGTGTCCAACGATGAGGCGGCCATGAGCCTTCGTGAAGCGGCGGAGAGCATCGGCGGGCGAGTTCGCCTGTACAAGGGATCGGTCGATGATCCTGCCTTTGTCCGCTCGATGATGGAGGATGTTTACACCACCTTTGGCCGCATCGACGTGCTGGTCAACAATGCCGGCAGGACCCAGGACCAGATGGCGCTGCTCATGACGGAGGAACAATGGGATGCGGTGATCGCCGCCAATGTGAAAGGCGTCATCCATGCTTCGCAGGCCGCCATCCCGTACATGGCGAGACAGCGGTCGGGCAGCATCGTCAATGTCACATCCGTCAGCGGGTTGTACGGGCGGGAAGCGCAGACCAACTACGCCGCATCCAAGGGAGCGCTCATCGGATTGACCAAGCTGTTCGCCCGTCTCCATGCCGCTGACGGCATAAGGGTCTGCGCAGTTGCTCCGGGGATGATCGACACGGACATGCTGACCGGGCTGAGTGAGTCGAAGCTGGAGGACTTTCTGCAACATACGCTTGTGAAACGCCTGGGCACTGCCGAGGAGGTTGCGGATGCGATCCTGTATCTGGCCGATGGGCGATCGGCATACGCAACGGGTCAGGTGCTGAAACTGGATGGAGGTTTCCTGCGATAAACGGAGGATGGATGAGATGTTGAAGAGCGCTTATCTCTACGCAGAGGATGTTGCCCTGGCGTCGGGACTGAGCCGGCCATTGCTGGAGCGCGGCATGACAGTGGCGGTGCAGCTGGGCGATCCGGCGCAGGCCGATCGACTTCTGGCAGAACTTCCGGAGGAACTGGGCAGGTCATGCATGCCGGTCATCGCAGCGGATCACCCGGACAGCATCGACAATATCGGTGAGATCGTGGAGCGTGCCTCGGAATCCCTGCAGGGTCTGGATGTTTACATCCATGCCGCCAGCTGGGAGGATGAGGCTTCCCTGATGAACAAGGATCCTGAGGGATTCGGCATGCACATCGAACGGAGGTTGCGGAAGCTGTTTCTCTATTGCCGGGCTGCGGGACAGATCATGGTACGGCTTCGCAAGGGGCAGATGATCATACCGCTCCTGTCTGATGTGTTGCATGCATCCGGATTCCCTTCCTCACCGGTGTACAATCAGGCGGCGATCGCCTTCGTCAGGAGTCTTGCCAAGGAGTTGTCGCCATTCAGCGTAACCGTCAATGCGCTGGAATTTGGCTATTGTCGGGACAGCGATTCCCCGTCTTCCCGCCAATGGCGCAAGCAGTTTGACATCTTTGCGCTGCGGCCGCATGTGCCGGAATTTCGGGAGGCAGCTCAAGGCATCGGATTGCTGCTGGATTACGGTCATGCCATGAGCGGGCAGACGGTTCGTCTGGGAATCGGCATACCGTCATCAACGATATGAATCCTGGTTACATGACAATACTTCGAAGCGGTGGTTGGATGATCGCAGGCATCGGATCAGATATATGTGAGGTTGATCGTTTCGTCAGGATCGTACGGCGCGCGACCGCAAGATACTATGAGATGCTCTTGAGTGATGAGGAGATGCGGGCATTCGCCCGGATCAGAACCGAGCGCGCCAGGGCAGAGTGGCTGGCCGGTGTGTTCGCGGCCAAGGAAGCTGTTCTCAAGGCATGCGGAACGGGCATCGACGGCCGGATCCCGCCAAGCTCCATATGCACGCTCGGAGATGGTCAGCGGCACAGTCTGAAGCTTCCGCCTGCCATGGTGGCCATGCTCGGAGGCGAGATCGTCAGTCATCTGACCATCGTGCATACGAAGCAAGTCGCGATTGCCTGCGTGGTGCTTGAAAGGCATCGGACAGGAACACCGCTTTCATGGGAAAAGGAGTGGAAATAATGGCTCACCATCCTGATGATCATAAACATCGTCCATCCGGGCTTCCTGAATCGCCCGATTCGCTCGCCCAACCAATGGAACCCGCCGCCAAACAACCGTCTGTCGGCGGCAACGATGATGTTGCTGAAACCGTCAAGAGCCATGAGCAAGCGTCGGATCATGGACAGGAGGCCAGTAAGGATGAGTTGTCAGTGGACGAGCTGGAGGAGGTGGTGGGCGGCCTGACGACGGTGTCCATTCCGCTGTGCAAGAACTGTCATCAGAGGGTTGCGGTTCATCAGATGACATTATGCGCAGTTTGTTTTGTGAAATTGAAATAGCCACGCATCTGTTACGCAATGTCAGGATATGGTACTGTGGAAGTGAACGTGCTTTCGGGATGGTGGCGAATATGACCAGGAACAGATGGCTGTATGCGGTTTATGTATGCTTGTGTCTGTTGCTTGTTGGCGGATCATTGATCATCATGATCACGGACCGCGAGGCGGGACAGATGGAACATGCTGCCGTTCGCGGTGAGCTGACACTCACAGAAGATGATCTGTTGAACTTGGATTCGATATGGCTGGATGGCGAGTGGGAGTTCTACGCGAATGAGTTGCTCCTGCCCGGGCAATTCCGGCAGACAGCAGGTGGGTTGCGCGAGGATCAATATATCCGTGTGCCTGGCTCCTGGCACGGGCATGTCGTGCAGGGTCAGACGCTGACGAGCATGGGGTACGCGACTTATCGGCTGGTGCTGCGTGTGCCGGACACCGGCAAGCAACTGGGCATCCTGCTCAGACCGATCTACTCATCCTACAGGCTGTGGATCAATGGTGAGCTCGTGGCCGAGGCTGGCAAGATCGGAACCAGCAGGGCGGAAGTGAAGCCGTTCATCGCACCGAGAGTCGTTCGGCTCCATCCGGCAGACGGACAGGCGGAGATCGTCATTCAGGTGGCGAACTTCTCCCAGCGCAAGGCCGGATTATTCAGCCCGCCTGAGCTTGGGGAATATGATGCCCTGAGTCAACTGTTGACGCGCAAGCTGGTCGTGGAGAGCGTCCTGATCGGCATCATCCTGATCATCGGATTTAACCATCTTCTTCGATTCGCTCTCATGTCGCAGAAGAAGGATTCGCTTTTTTTCGGATTCATCTGCATGTTTCTCGGGATCAAGAATACCGCCCAGGGCCAATACAGCCTGGCGCTGTTCGTCCCGGAACTGTCCAACAACGTGTACGTGACCATCGAATACATCGGCTTTATGGCGGCTCCGCCGCTGTTTACGCTGTTTATATACCACGCGTTCCCGGGTATGATGTCGCGCCGGGTACGCGATGTGCTGCTGATACCGGGAGCATGTTTTCTGTTCATTGTCCTGTTCGCGCCGGTGCATATCTATACGCAGATGGCGGTTCCCATGCAGATCTATGCGGTGCTGGTTGCCTTGCTGCTCATCCACTATGTGCTGCTGTCAGCCATCCGGAAGCTGGAAGGCGCCAGACTGCTGTTGTTCGGGGCGACGGTATTTTTTGTCACGATCCTGATCGATATCCTGATCAGCAACGGATCGGTTGTCAAGACCGGGACCTTCTTTCCGTTTGGTCTGATTTTCATGATCGTCTGCATGGATATCATCCTTTCCATGAGGTTCGCCAATGCCTATCGGATGATCGAGCGGCTGTCCGGGCGCCTGCTCGATCTGGACAGGTTGAAGGACGAGTTCCTCGCCAACACGTCGCATGAATTGCGCACGCCGCTTAACGGGATGATCGGGCTGGCCCAGTCGCTCCTCCATTCCCTGCAGGGCAAGCTGGATGTCCATCAGGAATTGCATCTGAACATGATCGTCTCGAGCGGCAAGCGACTCTCTTATCTGATCAATGACATCCTTGATTACTCGCGTCTGAGCAACAACGATATCCGACTGCAACTTGCGAGCGTCAATCTTCATCAACTGGCGCAGGTGGTGCTGACGATTCTCAAGCCGCTGGCTGCAGGGCGCAATCTGGTCCTGCTGAACGAGGTCAGGGAGGACATGCCGGGTGTTCTCGCTGATGAGAACAGGCTGGAGCAGATCCTGTTCAACCTCCTGGGCAATGCGGTCAAATACACGTCGCAAGGCCAGATAACGGTTGGGGCCATCGAGCATGCGGAGCATGTGGAGATCTATGTCTCGGACACGGGTATCGGCATTCCGGAGGACAAGTTCGAGAGCATCTTCCGCCCCTTCGAGCAATTGGACAAGCTGGACGAGATGGGCGCGGGACTTGGCCTTAAAATCACGAAACAGCTCGTGGAATTGCACCGGGGCAGCATCAAGGTGGAATCCAGACTGGGGCAGGGATCGCGCTTCAGCTTCACGATTCCGTATGCGGAGAGGATGCGGGCCCATCGCAGGGATCAGCCGCACAAGCCGCATGAGCCCACACTTGGCGAGCTTGCCACCTCCGCCGCCATGGGATCGGCTCCGCAACATCAGGAACGGCTGTCGCCGGGAAACCGATGGGCGGGGGGCAGTGATGGCGAATCCGCTCACCCCGTTGCCGCACGGGCCAGGGAGCAACATGCGGATGCGAACGTGGAGGGCATGAAGACGCATGGGCAGGCCCAATGGAGGGTGCTGATCGTCGATGACGAGCCGGTTAATCAGCAGGTCGCCATCCAACTGCTCGCGCCGCTGGGGGCTGACGTGGATGTCGCGATAAGCGGGAAGTGGATCGCGGACAATATCTAGGCGTTAAGCCGTTATGATCTGGTCATCCTCGATCTGATGCTGCCAGGCGGGCTGTCGGGTTACGATCTCTGCCGAATCATACGCAGAAGATATACCCTCGATGAATTGCCGATTCTGATCATGACCGCCACCATACGCCAGGAAACGATCGTGGCGGCCTTCGATGCGGGGGCCAATGATTATATTTCCAAGCCGGTGGACCGCAATGAGCTGGTGAGCAGGGCGCATACGCTCATCCTGATGAAGCGGGCGGCAGAGGAGGTGCGGCGCAGCTCCGAGCAATTGTCGAAGCTGAACAGGGAGCTGACGGAGCTCAATGTCAGCCTGGAAGCGCGCATCGAGCAACGCACCGTCGAGCTGGCCCGGGCGAACGAGCTGCTCCAGGAACGCAATCAGGAGCTGAGCAGGCTGGAGAACGTGAGAAGGCGGCTGCTCAACGATGTATCGCATGAGCTGCGGACGCCAATGACAGCGATCCAGGGATATGTCGAGGCGATCGTATCCGGCATCGTCGACGATCCTGCGGAGCAGAAGCGCTACCTGGAGATGGTGCTCAGCAAAGACACGCTCCCTGAACCGGCTCATCCAGGATCTGTTCGAACTGTCGCGGCTCGAATCTCGCCGCTCGGAGATGATCTTCGAGATCACGCCGTTGTCCCGGCTGATCATGCAGATCAAGGACAGGTATGCGCTGGATGTCGCCCAGGCCGGCCTCGACTATCGATTCGAGCTGTCCATTGATCCAGCCATCATGGATACCTACCAGGTCGTTGTGGATATGGATCGCATCTGCCAGGTGCTTACGAATCTGGTGTTCAATTCGATCAAATATACGCCCGAAGGTGGGCGGATCAGCCTCATCTGCGAAGCGGAACTTGCCGGCGCAGACCAGGAAGGAGGTCCTGTCGGGCATCTGATCATTCATGTCGTGGATACGGGAAGCGGCATCGATCCGGAGTCGCTGCCTTATGTATTTGACCGGTTCTACCGCGGGAAGAAGGCGCCCGGCACGCACAAGGATCCAGGCGGCAGCGGCATCGGTCTGGCGATCGCCCAGGAGATCGTGCAATATCATGACGGCACGATCCGCGCGGACAGCATCGTCGGCCAGGGGACAATGATCACTTTTACGCTTCCGTTGTATCAGATCGAGTAACACAGGATCGGTTGCCATAAGGATGGGCCGCAAGGCAACCTGCCGACAGAATGAACGGTTGTGCCAGGATGAACGGGAGTCGGGAATCCGTATAGTTGTGAGTTGATGGGATAGCCGTGGACATCGGAGGGATGCTCGCGGCTTTTTTTGATGAGCCAGAAAGCGTCGATGGCAGACTTGATGTTCTATTATATAATAATTAAGATAGGAAAGAGTTGGACGAACAATACGATCCAGATGCAGTGGGGAAGGAAATATTATGCAGATCAGTTCCGGTGCAATCATATCCCTTATTGTCCTCGTGATGAATATGATCTTTGCCGGTACGGTTATCTTCCTGGAACGGCGCAATGTGGCCGTAACCTGGGCATGGCTTCTGGTCCTGATGTTCCTGCCGGTCGTTGGATTTGTCGTGTACATATTCCTCGGTCAGAATCTGAACAGGCGCAAGGTTTATCGCCTGGCCAGCGAGCAGGTCAGCACGCTGAATCAGATAGTGGCCAAGCAGCATTCCGAGCTGGAGTCCATGAGCTTTCATGATCCGGCAGCCGAACATCACAGGCGCCTCATTCAGATGAATCTTGTAAGCGGGAATTCCGTGTATACGCAGGACAATGAGGTTACCATCTTCACCGACGGGAAGGACAAGTTTGCCGATGTGCTGCGAGCCATTGAAGGGGCCAGGCATCACATCCATATCCAGTATTATATCTTCCGCGGCGACCAATTGGGCCAGGATATGCTCCAGGCTCTGGTGAGGAAAGCCAGGGAAGGAGTCGAGGTCAGATTGCTCGTCGACCATCTGGGCTCCATCAACACCCCGGGCAATTTCTTCGATGAGCTGCGGAAAGCAGGCGGTATGGTGGAGTATTTCTTCCCACTCAAGCTGCCGACTTTGAGCCTGAGGTTGAATTATCGCAACCATCGCAAGCTGGTGATCATCGACGGGACCATCGGTTACATCGGCGGATTTAACGTGGGAGACGAGTATCTCGGACTCAATCCGCGATTCGGCTATTGGCGGGATACGCATCTGAGGATCGAGGGAAGCGCCGTGAAGCAGATGCAGGCCCAGTTTCTGATGGATTGGCATGTCTCCTGGAAGCTGAAGGTGAAGGACCATTTCAATCGGGTGGACATGACCTATTTCCCCGATGTGCCGGGACGCGGCAAGGCTGGCATCCAGATCCTGTCGAGCGGTCCGAACAATGCTGAGGAGCAGATCAAGAATGCCTATATCCGCATGATCTCTTCCGCGCAGCGGTATGTCTATATCCAGACGCCTTACTTCATCCCGGATGAGAGCATGTATGCAGCGCTTCGCATCGCCGCCATGTCCGGCGTGGACGTGCGCCTGATGATGCCGGGCAAGCCCGATCACAAATTCGTCTACTGGGCTTCCATCTCGTATTTCGAGCATATGCTGGAAGCGGGCGTGTCTTGCTACGTCTACAAGAAGGGCTTCCTGCACGCCAAGACGCTCGTCGTCGATGGCGAGGTCGCCTCTGTCGGCACGGCGAACATGGACATTCGCAGCTTCCGTCTGAACTTTGAGAGCAATGCGATCATCTACGACAGCGCCACTGCGGCCAGGCTGGCGCGCATCTTCCTGGACGACCTTGAGCATTGCGACCAGCTGACTCTGGAGGAGTACAAGAAGCGTCCTTTATCCTTGCGTTTCCGGGAATCGATCGCGAGGCTTCTGTCCCCGATTCTGTAGATACGGCCAGCTTATGGTCATCTCATGGCGATCTCGCGCCGAACTCAACCGCTTAACCGGACTTGCTTGCAGAAGGATTTCGACTTTCTGCAAGCTTTTTTATGACCCAATAGTCTCTACCCGTTTCGGATGATTTCGTGTATAGTAGTTTATATCAAAAGTCATCAGATGACCTGATCAATTTAAGGTTTCATGTGGAAGAGGAGGGCTTGTGTTGATCAATCAATCCGCGAGAGAAGCGTTGATCCGGATCCTGGGGGAACATTACAAGGACGATCCGCAGACGCTGGTGACGCATTCCTACGATGGAACGCCGATGCAGCAAGCGTTGCCGGACGCGGTCGTCTATCCGGAAAGCACGCAGCAGGTATCGGCGATCATGAGAGTGCTGCATGAGCACCGGATTCCGCTGGTCAGCCGCGGTTCCGGGACCAATCTGTGCGGCGGGACCGTGCCTGTGCAGGGCGGCGTGGTGATGGTCATGCATCGGATGAACCGTATCCTGGAGGTCGATCTGGAGAATCTGACAGCGACGGTGCAGCCAGGGGTGAATACGAAGCAGTTCAGCTTGCACGTGGAAGAGCTGGGGCTGTTTTACCCGCCGGACCCGAGCAGCATGGCGGTATCGACGATCGGCGGCAATATCGCGGAGTGCTCAGGCGGACTGCGCGGGCTCAAGTACGGCACGACCAAGGATTATGTGCTGGGGCTTGAGGCGGTGCTGGCGAACGGCGAGGTCATCCGCACAGGCGGCAAGCTGACGAAGGATGTGGCCGGCTATGATCTGACGAAGCTGCTTGTTGGCTCCGAAGGCACGTTGGCGGTCATCACGAAGGCGATCCTGAAGCTGATCCCGCGGCCGACGCACAAGAAGACGATGCTCGCCATGTACAAGGACATCTACGGAGCCGCACGCACCGTGTCGAAGATCATCGAGAGCCGGATCATTCCCGCAACGCTGGAGATCCTGGACAACCCGACGATTCGCGTAGTTGATGATTTCGCCAAGCTGGGCCTGCCTCGCGATATGGAGGCCATCCTGATCATCGAGCAGGATGGCGATCAGGAGGCGGTCGAGCGGGACATCGCCAGCATCGAGCGGATATGCCGAGGCGAGCTGGCTGACCGTGTCGAAGTGGCCAGCAGCGATGAGGAGGCGCAGAGGCTGCTGACCGCGCGGCGCAGCGCCTTTACAGCCCTGGCTCGTCTGCGGCCAACGACGATACTCGAGGATGCGACCGTGCCGCGCTCGAAGATCGCGGATATGGTGCTGGAGATCAACCGCATCGCCAGGAAGTACAACGTTCAGATCTGCACCTTCGGCCATGCCGGCGACGGGAACCTGCATCCAACAGCGACAACGGATGCGCGGGATCATGAGGAGATTGCTCGTGTTGATAAGGCGTTCGAGGAGATCTTCGAGGCAGCGATCCGTCTGGGAGGTACGATCACCGGTGAGCATGGCGTCGGGATCGTCAAGGCGCCATACCTGGAATGGAAGGTCGGAGCAGCAGGGGTGGAACTGATGCGCGGCATCAAGCAGGCATTCGATCCACATGGCATCCTGAATCCGGGCAAGATGTTCGCGAAGGAGAAGCGGAAACGGGTGGTGATCGATCGTGGCTAGGACGATGGAAGAAGCGACGGCCGGGAAATTGGCGGAGGCGCTGAAGCTGAAGCTGGATGATGACCAGCTGACGAACTGCATGCGCTGCGGTTTCTGTCTGCCAGCATGTCCGACTTTCCGCGAGACCGGCCTGGAGGCGGAATCTCCGCGCGGTCGCATCGCGTTGATGAAGGCGGTGGTGGACGGCCTGATGCGGCCGGACGATGCGTTTGAGCAACAGATGAACCATTGCCTCGCCTGCCGGGCTTGTGAGACCGCATGCCCCGCGGATGTGAAGTACGGCAGACTGATCGAGCAGGCGAGAGATGCGATCGAGGACCATACGGAGAGCCATCGCTGGTGGGTGAAGTCGGTGCGCAAGCTGGCGTTCAGGAAAGTGTTCCCGGATCAGGGGAGATTGAAGCTGGTTGGTGGCGCTCTTGCTCTTTACCAGAAGTCCGGGTTGCAGAAGCTGACGAGGGCTACCGGTCTGCTGAAGGTGTTGCCGAAACATCTGCAGGAGATGGAGCGAGTTCTGCCAGAAGCATCGAGCAAGGGGGTCATCGAGCGCATAGGCGATACGCACCCGGCCAGGGGCGAGAAGATCGCGACGGTGGGTCTGTTTCGCGGTTGCATCATGGATGTCATGTTCGCCGATACGAATGTGCATACCGTAGATCTTCTGACGGCGGCCGGCTTCGAGGTCGTCATCCCCCGGGAGCAGAACTGCTGTGGGGCCCTGCTAGCCCATAGCGGCGAGATGGACGGCGCGAGGGAGATGGCGAAGCGGAATATTCGCGCTTTTCAGGAGGCAGGGGTTGATTATATCGTTTCCAATGCCGGAGGCTGCGGGGCTCTGTTGATCGAGTATGACCATTTGCTGCATGATGATCCGGAGTGGCGGGAGCGGGCGGCATGGTTCGCGAAGCGCGTCATCGATGTGAGCGAACTGCTCGTTCGCCATGGCAGATTGCCGAAGTTTGCCGATGCGTCAGGAGGGTGCCGGATCACGTACCAGGATTCCTGCCATCTGCGCAACGTCATGCGGCAGTCGGATGCGCCCCGCAAGCTGATGCGCAGCATCGAAGGCGTGGAGTTCGTGGAGATGAGGGAAGCGGATCGCTGTTGCGGCTCGGCAGGCATCTATAACATCACGCAGCCCGAGATGGCTGGACAAATCCTTGAGCACAAGATGGAGCATGCCTGCGCCACATCGGCTCATTATCTGCTGACGAGCAACCCCGGATGCCTGCTGCAGATGAGGCTCGGGATCGACAAACATGATCGCACGGGCAGGATGCAGGCTGTCCATATCGTCGATTTCCTGCGCGAACGAATGATAGAGGAGTCGCCTCGCTGACTTTATCCCGACATTTCAGGTGGCCGGTTGTCCATGTTTCGTCTCATCCGATGATTATCCCAATGCTTCAGGTGGCGAACAGAGGAACAGTTTGGGTCCGCACAGCATCCGATCATTATCCCAATAGCTCAGGGATTGGACAGCGGTGAATTTTCCGGACCGCAGAACGATGTTCCATGTCCCGACGGATGTTGCCAAATCAATCCCGACGAGACCTGAGGAAAAGGGATAATGCGCAGAGGGAGCGGGATAGGCAGTGTAACCTGAATGAATGGGATAAAGATCGGAGGATGCTGAAAGGGAGATAGACCTGAACGAAGGGGATAGAGAGCCGAGGATCAGGAGTGGATAGAACCTGATTGAAGGGGATAATGGATCGATGGTGCTGGGAGGGTAGGTTACCTGAATGAAGGGGATATTGCACCGGGGGCGGGGAGGCCAGCAACTGGTTGCAATATGAGCGAAAATCTTGGTTTTGTGCCGTACAATTGCCGCTTCAAAACTTTTACATTAAATGTGCGGAAGTATCGAAATCACGTGTAAAAGGGGAGAAGAGGCAAATGCGAGGGAAGATCGGGAAAGTTTTTCTGTCAGCGTTGCTGGTCATGATGCAATCCGCGCTGATCTGGCCGCAATGGAAACAGCCCCTGGCAGCACAGAGCATACCCGTCCCGAATAACAGCTTCGAAGAATACCTGGATTTCTGGGAAACGAACGGCAGCAGTGCGATCCGGAACGGAACAGGCTGGAGTCCTCCCGGCGGAGGGAACGTCAATCTCAATTATTGGAGCGAAGAGGACTATGAGGCCGATACCTACCAGACGATCACCGGCCTTGAGGAGGGGGAATACACGTTGTCCGCCTGGGCCGCAAGGGGAGGAGAATTTCTCGACATTCATATGTATGCCCAGGATGGAGACGAGGAACCGGAGATTGTCCCCATCCCGAACAATGGAAACTGGACGCAGTTCTCACTGACGGTCAAGGTGACAAGCGGAAGTCTGAAGATCGGTTTCTATGCATCGGCCAAGGGAACGGCGCGACGCAGATCATCCCGCATGAGTGGCGTGAGGCGATCAAAGAGCTGAGCGATGAAGCGCAGATCGTGAGCAAGCTCGCCCAGCTCGTCTATGACTATACGAAGGATGTCATGCAGGCGATTGTCGATCAGGGGACGACTCCGGAGTTCGTATCGCTGGGCAATGAGATGCAGGACGGCATCCTCTTTCCGTACGGCCGAGCTGCTGGCGCGAATTGGGCGCATCTGGCCACATTCCTGAAGGCGGGATATCAGGCGGTGAAGGAGGTTTCTCCATCTTCCAGAGTGGTCCTGCATCTGGACGATGCGGGCAACTACGGCAAGTATGTCAACTTCTTCGACAAGATGGAGGAGCTTGGGGTGGAGTATGACGTGATCGGTCCATCCTACTATCCGTTCTGGACGAACAAGACGGTCGAGGAGGCTGTGGCATTCTTCAACTATATCAGTGACAAATACGACAAGGATATCCTCGTCATGGAGACGGGTTACAAATGGAATGCCACGCTTCCGAACGGCGACGCCGGACAATTGACCCATAACGGACCCTACCCGAATGATACGAGCACACCCGAAGGCCAGAAAAATTTCATGATCGACCTGTTCAACGGCCTGAAGAGCTCCGGAAACGGCAGGGTCATCGGCGATCTGTACTGGGATCCGATCATGATCGCTGTGCCGGGCGTCGGTTGGGCGATCCGTGAGGCGGACGATCAACCTGACGTGAACGTGGTGTCCAATACGACTTTATTTGACTTTGAGGGCAAGCTGCTGCCGGTGCATGACGCCTACCTGATTCTGCCATCGCTCATCTTCCTGATCATCTTCAACTACATCCCGATGGCGGGAATCGTCATGTCGTTTCAGGACTTCAAGCCATGGCTCGGTATACTCGGCTCGGACTGGATCGGCCTCGACAATTACCGATTCCTGTTCGAGCGCAAGGACAGCCTGCAGGTGATCTGGAACACGCTCCTCATCGCGGGGCTGAAGATCATCTTCAATCTGCTCGTGCCGTTCACCTTCGCGATCTTTCTGAACGAGATCCGCATCCTGGTGTTCAAGCGAATCGTGCAGACGTTTGTTTATCTGCCGCACTTCCTGTCCTGGGTCATCCTCGGGGGGATCCTCCTCGATATCCTGTCGACGGACGGCGGCATCGTCAACCGCATGTTGGCCGCGCTTGGCCTGCCGCAGGTGTTCTTCCTCGGCAACGGCAACTGGTTTCGCGTGACGGTGATCGTCTCCGATGTGTGGAAGGAATTCGGCTTCGGCACGATCGTCTTCCTGGCGGCGCTGGCCAATATCAATCCCACGCTGTATGAGGCGGCGGAGGTGGACGGGGCGAGCCGCTTCAAGCAGACGATCTACATCACGATACCCGCGATGATCCCGATCGCGATCGTCGTGGGGACGCTGTCGCTGGGCAATATTCTGAACGCTGGCTTCGACCAGATCTTCAATCTGTACAATCCCCTCGTGTATGAGAAAGGGGACATCATCGACACCTTCGTCTATCGGGTCGGCATCCTGAGCGGCGAGTTCGGCTTCGGCACGGCGATCGGCCTGTTCAAATCGGTGGTCAGCATGATCCTGATCTGTCTGTCCTACTACATCGCCTACCGCTGGGCCAATTATCGCATCTTCTAGAGCTGCCGCCGATGTCCTGAACATTTCTGACTATGGGGGGGAACTCATGTATCACAAAACCTGGCAATACCGCGTCTTCACCGTATTTAACAACATCGGGATGGCCCTCATCGCGGTTCTGTGCGTGATCCCGCTCGTGCATGTGCTGGCCGTCTCGCTGAGCGCCAAGTCAGCGGCCGATGCCAATCTGGTCACGTTCTGGCCGATCGAATTCACTCTGGAATCCTACAAGAAGACGATGAATAATCCGCTGTTTCTCACCTCCCTGTGGAATTCGGTGCTGCGGACGGTCGTCGGCACGGCGCTCACGCTGCTGCTGGCCTTTCTGGCCGCTTATCCGCTGTCCAAGGAGAACTCGGCATTTCGCGGACGGACGATCTACGCATGGGTATTCGTCTTCACGATGATCTTTAATGGCGGTCTCGTGCCTTTCTATGTCGTCATCCAGAATCTCGGGCTGATGAACACCTTCTGGGTGCTTGTCCTGCCCGGCGCTGTCAATGTCTGGCTGACGATACTCCTGCTGAACTTCTTCCGCGGCGTGCCGAAGGAACTGGAGGAGGCGGCCCTGATCGACGGCGCCGGCCATCTGCGCACGCTGTTCGTCATCTACCTGCCGATCTCTCTGCCGGCGATTGCGACGCTTGCGGTGTTCAGCATGGTGGGCCACTGGAATTCCTGGTTCGATGGGTTGCTTTATATCCATACGCCTTCCAAATATCCGCTGGCCACCTATCTCCAGACGGTGATCGTGCAGCGGGATATCTCCTCGATGAGCATCAGCCCCGAGGATCTTCAGCTGATGTCGCAGATGACCGTCACCTCTGCGCAGATCATCATCGGCGCGTTGCCGATCCTGCTGGTGTATCCGTTCCTGCAGAAGTATTTTGTGAAGGGTTTGGTGCTTGGATCCGTGAAGGAGTGAGCCTTGACGAAGAGCGCTGGCTGCCGCATTCACCTGGCGGCCGGCGCCTTGATTTTTTTATTGGGATATAAAGGGTTCGAGGAAAAAGCGGAGAATATATAAACTTCAGGAACAGAACCCAAATAAAAGATGAAATGGAAGATAAGTGAGGAAGGAGGGGTGGGTGAGGAACCGAGCGGCGATTTTGCATGGAGAGGAGGTCAGCATTTCACTATGACAGGCACGATAATTTTGATTGCTGCCAGCTTGACTGTAGCAGTTTTTTTTGTCTCTTCCCACGGGTGGTCCGTATGGACGGTCGCCATCGCCTTCCTGATGCTGCTGCTGGGATTGCTGGCGGGCAGGCGGTATGATCATCTCGCTTACCTGGCCAAGAAGGATGATCTGACCGATTGCTATAACCGCAGGTTTATCCGCGGCATGTTGAACCGGCTGATGCGTCAGGCGCAGAACAATGATCGGCCTCTGTGCATCGCGCTGATCGATCTGGATGATTTCAAGCAAATCAACCATGACCTCGGTCAACTGTACGGTGATCATCTGCTCAGGACATTCTCCGGAACACTGATGGCCGTCTGCCCGAAGGATGCGTATGTCTCGCGGCTGGGCGACGACGAGTTTGTCGTCATCGCCCCGGATCTGGATCTGGAGGCGATGGAGGGGATCATCCAGTCCTTTCATCAGAAGCTGAAGCTGACCTATACGCTCAGCGATGTCAGATACTCCGTCGGGATCGCGCAGTACCCGGTCCACGGAGATTCGTATGAAGCCCTGATCCGGCACGCCGAGCAACAGATGTACGGGATGAAATGGACCAATGCCCAGGAAGAGAACAAGGAGAAGTATGTGCGATATATCCGGCAGAACCAGCAGCAGATTACGGAACAATGGCTGTCGATGGTCAGGAAGCATCACGAGCAGATTGCGAGCATCATCAAGTCGGAAGAATTTGCGATCCTGTTCGATTATTTGCTGGATTTCGATTCGAACGGCGCGGTCAATCGGCAGAAGCTGATGGCCAGCCTTCCTGATTATTGCCGGTTCCTGTACGATCAGGGGATCACGAGCGAAAAGATCAGCTTATTCATGACGGTCATGCGCCATCTGCTGATCGGCAACAATGACGCAGAGCTGGAGCCGTTCCCGATCCATGTGGTGAAAGAAGTGATCGGCAGACTGGATGAGCTGGAGACCGAGATCAATCGGCAGTATGCGAGGCTCGAGGTGATCAAGCGGGAGAACGACATGACGGAGCTCCATGAGGACAGGCTGTCGCTGATCGGCAAGATGGCCGCCAGCATGGCGCATGAGATCCGCAATCCGCTCACGTCGATCAAGGGCTTCCTGAAGCTGATTCGAGCCAATATCCCGGCGGACGCGAGCCCCAACATCGAGAAGTATATCAATATCATCGAGAGCGAGTTCGAGAACATTCACATGCAGATCACGGGACTGCTCAGCTTCTCGAAGAAGCAGATCATCGAGGAATCGTTCAGCTATCTGTCCGCCAATCAGCTGCTTCACTCGATGATTTCCCTGCTCAGCCCGAGGCTGATCAATGAGAATGTGGAGCTGAAGATCAATGAGCGGGAGGTATTCCATATCCATGGACAGAAGGTCGCTCTCCAGCAGGTGATCTCGAACATCCTCAACAATGGCATCGATGCCCTGTCCATGAACCAGGATCGCGAGAAGCGGATGCGCATCGATATCTGCAGCGACGAGCGGGCCTCCTACATCTCCATCAGCAACAATGGGCCGGAGATCCCGCATGAGGTGAGGGGAATGCTGTTCAAACCATTTACGACGACGAAGGAGGATGGTACCGGGCTGGGGCTGGCGATCTGCAAGCAGATCATGGAGAAAAACAACGGTGACATCTCCTTTGAGTCAGGTCCGGAAGAGACGACGTTCACGCTTATTTTCTATAAGGATAATGTCCGGTCCGATGCGCGTGTGCTGCCGGAACCCGACAAGTCCGTTCTGCGCTCGACTGTCTGACGCATCGGTGTATTACGTATCGCCCGGCCTGGAATCGGGCTTGCGGCCGAACCATTTTTGATACAGCTTCTCATAGGTGCCATTCTCCGACAGCTCGCGCAAGGCGTTGTTCACGCGTCCGACGAGACGATTCCCTTTCTGGAAGGCAAACGCATATTGCTCGTTCGTGAGCATGTTGCCGACGATCTTGACCTTGCCCGGCATATGCTCCTCCATATAGTGCTTCGCGTTGGCTTCGTCGAAGATCGCCACATCCGCTTCCTTGTTCAGCAGAGCCTCATACGCTTGCTCGATCGCCGGGAACGCGCGGATCTCCTTGATCCCCTTAACCCGGGAGGCATAGTCGTAAGCGCTGGAGCCGCTCTTCGTGGCCACCACCTTCCCCTTCAGGTCCGTGACGTTCCGGATCGAATCGTTCTCTTGCAGGGTTAACATGACGAGGCCGGTATCGTAATAGGGCAGTGTAAAATCGAAGTCCCGCTTGCGGTCCTCCTTGATCGTGATGCCGGCCAGGGCGACATCGATCTCCCCGCGCTTGAGCGCGCTCATCATTTCCCCTTGACTCATCGCCTTGAACTTGTACTTGATGCCTGCTTTCTCTGCGGCCGATCGCCAAAGATCGATGTCGAACCCCTTTTCTTCTTCACCTTCCACATAGGCGAATGGCTCGAAGCCCGTCTCTACACCGACGATCAGCGTCTCGTTCATCCCGCAAGCGCCGGCCACGATCCCTGCCAGCATGACCATGAGCATCAGATGCAGGATATGCTGCGCGCGTCTCGACAGCTTGATTCGCATGATCTTCCTCCTTCTCCTTTTCTTATGCCTGGCTGGATGATTCTTAATCTGTGCGGAACGGTTGATGTTCATGCATACGATCCGTGTGCTTGACATACCCTAAGGGGGTATAGTAGGATAGGGTTGTGACAAGATACCCCCTGGAGGTATACGAAAGATGGTACATGAACACGGGCCGCAAAGGAGGAGCCATCATTCGGAGGAGATGAAAGGCAACCTGCTGGTCAGGCTCAACCGCATCGAAGGCCAGATCCGCGGCATAAAGGCGATGATCGAGAAGGATACGTACTGCGATGATGTGCTGAATCAGATCGCCGCTGTGCAATCGGCCCTGAACAGCGTCAGTCGGCTGCTGCTCGAGGGACATATGCGGAGCTGCGTCGTGGAGCGGCTTATGGCCGGGGAACATGAGGTCATCGATGAACTGCTCACAACCGTCAACAAGCTGATGAAATAACCGGACCATCATGAGGCAACAATAGGCTGGCATGAAGCAGAGAGGCGTGACTCAACAGTTCAGCCGTATGACTCAACTGACCTGCTGGATGGGGAGCGGATCAGCAGCATGGTGCAACAGAGCAACTAGGTGTAAGCAGGCAACAGGGTGTAACAGACTATTTGAATCTGGAGGGAATGGAAAATGGCAACTGTAACGCTTACGGTAAACGGCATGTCCTGCAATCATTGCGTGATGTCGGTGGAGAACGCGCTGAAGGAGATCGGGGCGAAGGGGAGCGTGGATCTGGCCAGCAAACGGGTCACCGTAGAGTACGACGAGGCTTCGGTCAGTCTGGACAAGATCCGGGAAGCCATCGAGGATCAAGGCTACGACGTGGTGTCCTGAGGTTATGGACAGGGCCAAGACGCAGGTGGATCTGCAGATCACAGGGATGACTTGCGCCGCTTGCGCAGCGCGCATCGAGAAAGGCCTGCGCAGGCTGCCCGGGGTGGCCGATGCTGCCGTGAACCTGGCGCTGGAGACGGCGCGCGTCGAGCTTGACGGGTCCAGCACGTCGGTGGAGGACGTCATCCGCAAGGTGGAGCAGCTCGGATATGGAGCCGCTGTGAAGCGCGATGAAGCGGAGGGAAGCGAGCGCCGCCAGGCGGAGATCAGACGGAAGCTGGTCAGATTCCTGATCTCGGCCGTTCTGTCGCTGCCGCTGATCTGGTCGATGGCCGGGCATTTTGCCTGGACATCGTTCCTGTGGGTGCCTGAATGGATTATGAACCCCTGGGTGCAGCTTGCCCTTGCCACGCCGGTTCAGTTGTGGATCGGCTGGCCGTTCTATGTCGGCGCCTGCAAGGCGCTGCGGAGCGGCGGGGCGAATATGGATGTGCTCGTTGCGCTTGGCACAACCGCCGCTTATTCGTACAGCGTCTTCCTGACCTTGCGCTGGGCCTTGCAGCCGGATATGGGACATCATATCCCGGATTTGTATTTCGAGACAAGCGCGATTCTGATCACGTTGATCCTGCTTGGCAAGCTGCTCGAAGCGCTGGCCAAGGGGCGCACCTCGGAGGCGATCAAGTCGCTGATGAAGCTGCAGGCGAAGACGGCGCTGGTCGTCCGCGACGGAGTCGAGCAGCTCATCCCCGTGGAGCAGGTGACGATTGGAGATACGGTCATCATCAAGCCTGGCGAGAAAGTGCCGGTGGATGGCGTTGTGATCGACGGACGATCGTCCGTCGATGAATCGATGTTGACCGGCGAGAGCATCCCCGTGGATAAGCAGGCTGGCGATCAGGTCTACGGCGCGACGGTGAACCGTAATGGGCTGCTGCGCATCAGAGCCTCCAGGATCGGCAAGGACACGGCGCTTGCCCGGATCATCCGCATCGTGGAGGAGGCGCAGGGCTCGAAGGCGCCGATCCAGCGCGTCGCGGATCGGATCTCGGGCGTGTTCGTGCCGATCGTGGTCGGGCTGGCGGCCGTTACGTTCCTGCTCTGGATCGCGGCGCTCGAGCCAGGCAACTTCGCCGGCGCGCTGGAGAAGGCGATCGCCGTGCTGGTGATCGCATGCCCGTGCGCGCTTGGCCTGGCGACGCCGACTTCGATCATGGCAGGCTCCGGCCGCGCGGCGGAGTACGGCATCCTGTTCAAGGGCGGCGAGCACCTGGAGCAGACGCATCGCATCGACACGATCATCCTCGACAAGACGGGGACGATCACCTACGGCAAGCCGCAGCTGACGGATGTGTACGTCGCCGAACCGTTCGCCGAGGAGGAAGTGTTGGCGCTCGCCGGCGCAGCCGAGGCGAGTTCGGAGCATCCGCTGGCCGAGGCGATCGTGAGCGGCGCAAGGAGCCGCGGCATCGCGGTAGAGCGAGCCGGGCAGTTCGAAGCGCTCCCCGGATACGGGGTGAGGGCGATTGCGGCCGGACGGGAGGTGCTCGTCGGGACGCGGAAGCTGCTTGCCGAGCGGGGCATCGACTATGGAGACGCGGAGGCGAGATTGGAGCAGATGGAGCAACAGGGCAAGACCGCCATGCTGATCGCTGTGGACGGGCGCTGCGCGGGCGTGCTGGCCGTTGCTGACACGGTCAAGGAATCGTCGCGCGAAGCGGTGGAGAGGCTGCAGCGGCTTGGCCTCGAGGTGGTGATGATCACCGGAGACAACGAGCGTACGGCCCAGGCGATCGCACGGCAGGTCGGCATCCGGCGGGTGCTGGCGCAGGTGCTGCCCGAGGGCAAGTCAGCCGAGATTCGCCGCCTGCAGGACCAGGGCAAGCGCGTGGCGATGGTCGGTGACGGCATCAACGATGCGCCGGCGCTCGCGCAGGCCGATATCGGGATGGCCATCGGCACAGGCACGGATGTCGCGATGGAGGCGGCCGATGTGACGCTGATGCGCGGCGAGCTGACCGCGATCAGCGACGCGATCGAGATGAGCAGGCGAACGATGCGCAATATCCGGCAGAATCTGTTCTGGGCGCTGGCCTATAACTCGCTCGGCATCCCGATCGCTGCTGCCGGATATCTCGCGCCATGGCTGGCTGGCGCGGCGATGGCGCTCAGCTCCGTCTCCGTCGTGCTGAATGCGCTGCGCCTGCAGCGTCTAAGGCTGTAGCTGGCGGGTGTGACGCGCGTTCGCCATCCTCCTGCGGCCATGAAGAAGCGGCAAGCCTGCTCGGACTGAGCAACGGCTTGCCGCTTCTTGCGGCATCATGTTATGGCGCGTATCGCTCTTGACGGTTCATTCCGCCGTCAAGCCCAAGGCCCGACTCATTCGTCGCGCAGATCGACGACCTGCGCATCTCTGCTGCCGATCAGCCTGGAGGTGGAGAAGATACGGCGGATCGGCACGACGATCAGCGCGGCTGCCAGAGCCTTCAGGGTATCGCCGAAGATATATGGATAGAAACCAAGTGCCAGCGCTTCAGGCAAAGTCTTGGACAGTTTGTGGGCGAGCCAGGGGACTCCCGTCAGGTAAACGGTCAGCGAACACAACCATATGGCCAGGAACACCTTCACATAGGTCCAGGGTCCGCTGCCCTTGATTCGGCTGACGAACAGGCCCGTCAGCAAGGCGCTGACCGGGAACATCCAGATGAAGCCGCCAGTTGGGCCGAGGATGAATGCCAGACCTTGCTGCCCATGCATGAGGGGCAGTCCGAGAGCTGTCAGGAATACGACAAGGAATATGCTGAGGAAACCGAAGATCGGCCCGAGAAACGCACCCGCCAGCATCGGTCCCATATTCTCCAACGTGATCGGAACTGGCGTAAAGCCCAGGTGGATATTGACGAAACTCATGACGACCATCAAAGCCGCAAACAAGGCGCTGAATACGATGCCGCGAATCAGATCGACCGGTTGGTTTATCTTTTTCATGGTATTCTCTCCTTTGGCCAGTCTTCCTATCCTGTGATTGATAGAGTAATATAATAACATGGTAAAGATACAGGAATACTATATGGCGTGTCAACACAAAAAATTAGATATCTATTCCATTCATCTGGAGGAGTTTCCATGGAACGACCGATAGCGCTGGCCTTGCATGACGTGACGGTCGCTTACGATCTGGGCGGCGAGGTGAGGCGCGTCCTGCAGCGGATCGATCTGGAGATCGCCGTTGGTGAGACGATCGCTGTACTCGGCGGCAACGGCAGCGGCAAGAGCACCCTGTTGCAGGTCATCGCCGGGCTGACCGGGCTGTCGTGCGGTTCGGTCCAAAGGCAGGAAGAAGTCTCGGTCGTTCCGATCGTCTTTCAGAACCCGGATGCCCAGATCGTAGGCGAGACGGTATACGAGGACATCTGTTTCGGCCTGGAGAATCTGGCGGTTCCCCCGGATCAGATGAAGGTTCGGGCCAGGGAAGCCCTTGCTTCGGTTGGGCTCAGCGGCTATGAGGATGTGCCGATCGTTCAGCTGTCGGGCGGGCAGAAGCAGCTCGTCTGCATCGCGTCAGCGATTGCGATGCGGACGCCGCTCATCGTCTTCGATGAGCCGACGGCCATGCTGGATCCGGACTCCAGATCGCGTGTGCTGCAGATCCTGGAGCAACTGAAGCATCAGGGCCAAACCGTTGTCTGGGCGACACAATCCCTGGATGAAGTCGGCTATGCGGATCGCGTCGTCGTTCTGCGTGGCGGAGAGCTTTCCTATGTTGGTTCGCCGACGGATTTTTTTTATGGCGCCCATCCTCCTTGCATCGAGCTTGGTTTCCGTATCCCTTATGCGATCTCGCTCATTCATGAGCTGCAGGCGCGAGGACTGCTGACGGACATCAGACCGGTGCGTGTGGATGAGTGCCTGGAAGCGGTGAGACGCTTATGTCCCTGATATTGCGCGATGTGGCTGTGGCGGATCGGCAAGGCAGGCTCATCCTGCAGGATGTCCATGCCACGATCCCGGACGCATCGGTCACCTTGATCATTGGCCGCAATGGAGCCGGCAAATCAACCTTGCTGGACGCGATGTCGGGACTGGTCCCACTGTGCAGGGGAGCCATCCACTATGATGATCTGTCTCTCTGGCAGGAGGACAGGCTGAACAAGGATGTGATTCGCAGCATCGGCAATGTATTTCAGCATCCGGAGCAGCAGCTGTTCGCCGCTACTGTCGAGCGCGAGGTGGCGTATTCGCTCCGCTATCTGGGATTGCCGAAGGATGAAGTGGAGAGACGCGCGGTGACTTCGCTTGAGCGCATGCGGCTTCCGGAGAGGCTTCGCCAGGAGACGCCGCATCTGCTTAGCGGAGGACAGAAGCGTCGGGTCGCTCTGGCTTCGACGATCGCCATCCAGCCTGGATGGCTGCTGTTGGATGAGCCGACAGCCGGGCTCGATGCGGACGGGATTGCCGCACTGCTGGAGTTGATCGAGCAGGCGCGGAGCCTGGGGTGCAGTATCGTCATCGCAACGCACGATCTGGAGACGCTGCTTCCGCACGCTGACCATATCGTCGTCTTGCATGCTGGCAGGGTGGCCGCACAGATCAGGCGCGAAGAGATGCCCCATATGGCGGATATCCTTGAGCAGGCGGGTCTGGCTGTGCCGGCGTCGCTCCTGCTGGCGGATATGGTGCGTCGCTCAGGAGTGCGGCTGGACAACTCCTGTCCGAGTCCGCGAGAGCTTGCCGACGCCATCGTCCGTGCATATGACATGCAGACGAGGCGTGACCCAACGCCGGAATTCCGCGCCCGGCAGTCTTCGTCAGGCGAAGCGCCAGCCCGGCCAGGACCGGAATGGCCGTCACCGGCCATTCAGCCAGACAGGGTTACGGGGGAAGCGTCGCCAACGCCCCCCTTCCTGGTTCGGCTCGACCCGAGAGCCAAGTGGTTGTTTTACATGCTGCTGTCCGTCGGCATCCTGATTCAGAAGCACTGGCCAGGGCTTGCGGCTGGGCTGATGGTGGCGGGCATGCTGGTCTGGTATGCGCGCGTGCCCTGGAGGCCCATGGTCAAGCTGTCGATTCCGTTGCTGGTGTTGCTGGTGGCCTCCGTGCTTGTTTCAGCGCTTTTTGGGTCGGGAAGCGGTTTTCGTATGCAACTGTCTTCTTCCTGGCGTACGGGATTTGAGCTGCTCAAGATCTGGATCGTGTCGATGCTGGGCCTGGCTCTTGCCATGACCACCAGCCAGCTGATGATGAAGCAGGCGATCGAGCGGAGTCTCGGATTCCTGCAACGTCTGCGCCTGCCGGTGGGCGCGATTGCGCTTGGCGCGTCGCTTGTATTGAGGTTTATCCCCGTGTTGGCCCAGGAGTATCGCCGCTTCAGCAAGATTGTCAAAGCGCGAAGCAAGGATCGTTTACACAGGGAAGGCATCGGGCTCAAACAGCTGCCCCCGATGCTGATTCCGCTCATTCTGTCGTTGTTTCAGCTAGCCTCGGATCTGACGATCGCGATGCAGGCGCGCGGCTTGCGAAGCTTTCGCGCAGCTCGAACCTCCTGTTACCAGCTCAGGATGACGAGTGCCGATTGGGCGGTGGTCGCTGTCGGATTTTTGCTCTTCGCCTTGTTCCTGTGGGCGGATGTGGTTCTGTTTTGACAATGGATGTCGGTTCGGACATACTAGGAGTAGAATGTGGCAGGGGAGAATGATAAATGATGAAACTGTCTGGGAATCAGAAGCTGGTCTTTATCGGGGATTCGATCACGGATACCGGACGTGCGAGGCCAATCGGCGAGAAGCCGTTCGGCGGGCTGGGCAATGGATACGTCAGCCTGGTTGATGCTCTGCTGAGCGCGGTCTATCCTCAGCTTCGTATCCGTGTGGTGAATGTGGGCATCAGCGGCAATCGCGTACGGGATCTGGCGGAGAGATGGCAGTCGGATGTGCTGGACCAGAAGCCGGACTGGCTGTCCATCATGATCGGCACCAACGATGTGTGGCGGCAATTTGACAGCCCTGCGATCACGGAATCGCACGTCTATGAACAGGAGTACGCGGAGACTTACAACAGGCTGCTCGAACAGACGAGGCCGCAGCTGCAAGGGCTGGTGCTCATGACGCCGTTCTATCTGAGCCTGGATATGAACGACCCGATGCGCAAGCGCATGGATGAGTACGGTCGGATCGTCCGGGAGCTCGCAGCCAAGCATGACGCGATATTCGTGGATACCCAGGCAGCTTACGACCAGTTGATGCATCATGTTCATTCGTATGAATTGTCCGGTGACCGCATCCATCCGAATACTGCCGGGCATATGGTGCTGGCCAAAGCGTTCCTTGATGCGGTCGGTTTCTCGTGGGACGGGCGATAATCTCGTCCAGGCAGTCAAGCACGATTCATCATAAACCAGTCAAGAATGGAGAGATCATGGATGGAGAAGATTACAAGCGTTGAACAGTACAGGCAGATTATCCAGTCCGAGCAGCCGACGGTGATCAAGTATTATGCGACCTGGTGCCCGGATTGCAAAAATCTGGACCGATTCATCGATGATATTATTGCTGAGCACCGGGACAAGCAATGGTACTCGATAGACGCGGAAGAGCTGCAGTCGGTCGCGGAAGAGAATGATGTGCGCGGCATTCCGAGTTTGCTGGTGTACAGGAATGGCGAGAAAATCGCGCATCTGCACAGCAAGTACGCCAAGACCCCGGAGCAGGTTCGGGAGTATCTGGCTTCAATCGGTCAATAATTGGGTGGAGGATCAAGCGCGGACTGCCCTGACATGGGCTTCGGTCCGCGCTTTCTTTATTTATGAATGGAGTAGGTGCATGATCCCCGTGTTTCAGGAACACCTCTGGTGGTCGATCCCCCCGCCCTCGCCTCCCTCCGGTGATTATCCCCATGAATCAGGTTAACGTTTCAGTGGTATTCGGCACAAGGATGATCTGCCCCTCTGATGATTATCCCATTGTCTCAGGAAGAGCTGATTCTCACGATAACGTTGCGTTCCTTCATCATATGGCCGCTCTCCATTCGAACAGACCGTTTCCTGTGTGCGAAGAGCCTGATCCTCTTTTTTTGGAACGTCTGTTTCTTTCGGAATACCCCCATCAACATCTGGATCTTTTTCATATTTTTATTGATACAAGAACATATGTTTGGTATAATTTAGTCAGAACATACGTTCGTACATGAGGTGATTGGATGATGGCTGAGTTCATGGATTTCGACGAATTTACCGCGCGTTTTTCTACAGAGGAAGCTTGTGAGGAGGCGTTGTTCGCAGTTCGTTGGCCGAATGGGTTCCGTTGTCCAAGATGCAACTGCAGTCGGGCGTATCCGATCCGTTCGCGCAAGTTGTACCAGTGCGCCGACTGCCATTACCAGGCTTCCCTGATTGCCGGAACGGTGTTTGAACATTCTAGAACGCCTCTTTCCAAATGGTTCATTGCGATCTACATGATGTCACGTGCAACCGGCATTAGCGCAGTCGCTCTGCAGAAAATATTGAAAGTAACGTACAAGACAGCCTGGACGATGCTGATGAAGCTGCGCTGTGCGATGGGACGCAAGGAGGATGCCGATATCTTGCGGGGCATGGTGAAGTTGAATCCCGTAGTGTACGGAGCGAAGATCAAATCAGCCCTGAACTATTGTGACCTGGGAGAGCATCCCGTCATGCTTTGCGCAGAAACGTCCGAAGAGGGGGTTCCTGAGAAGATCAAGATCAAATGTGTACCTGATGATTATTTGGATCGTTATCGTTATGTATTGCGCAATCAGGCATACCGATATTTCCAATCGCGATATGTGGAGCCGGAGACCAGCGTGGAGGTATTCTCCATGTCCAGGCGGCGGTATTTTATGGAGTTATCTGTCATCGTCAAGCAGGCGGAGAGATGGGTTTATTCAACGTTTATCGCGATAGGTCGCAAGCATCTGCAGAAGTATCTGGACGAGTATTGCTTCCGATTCAATACGGAGGTTGAGTACAGGACGATCATGTGCCAAAAGTACAATTTTATGCGAAGCTATCGTTCAAGGTTTGCTTCTGATCGAGCCTTTGCATGGTGGTCGAGTCACGCGACTCCCTGGCCAGCTGATGTGGCAAGCTTCAGGCTTTTCGAGTCGATCTTGACGGTTGCAGTTTCCGTGCCAGCGATGACCTACAGAACGATCGTTCAGAATCCTCGAGAAGTCGGGCTAACACTGCACAGGTTCCCGGCTGCATGAAGATTTGCGTGCACCGGGATCCTGCTCGAGGTCTCACCGCTGTTCCAAGGGGGAGCGGCATGTTTGGTAGTTGAATCCAAAAGGCCTCAAGTGACAGTCTCGATTCATCCGTTTCCATCATCATAGAGAACGGACTAGTCAAGTTTGGACAAAACCTGAATGAACGGGATAGCAAATCGAAGCATACGTGAGGAGATAATGCCACGGTACATACCTGAAGTGTTGGATTAATGGTCGAATGTGAAGAAGGGTATATGCTTCGGTCAGTCTGAGTGATTCGGTCAGTCTGAGTGATTTGGATAAGGAGCGATGAGGGGAGCGTGACACAATACGGTTCGTAACCTGAGCATTGGGGATAATGGTCTAATGGGGAAGGAAGGGGTACATGCCACGATCAACCTGAGCGAATGGGATAATGAATGGATAGGGAGAGAGTGATACACAGGACAGTCGGTAACCTGATCATCGGGGATAATGATTCGATGGAGGAGAAGTGGCTGACAAAAGGCTGTCAACCTGAGAGATTGGGATAATGAGCAGATGGTGCAGAAGGGGAATGAAGGGTTATAACAAGGTGTCTGGGACAAGTGGAGAGTACGTGCGGAGAGGGAGTGAAGCGAGTATAGCAAACTACTTTTTCGGGCATGATAGAGATATAGATTGATAGGTTCATCTGCAGAACGTGTCAGTAATGGGGGTGTGATGATGGGTGTCAGAAAATGGAGCGACATGAAATGGCTGATCGGAATTCTCTGCCTGGCCGGCGCTATTGCGAGTTCATCGGCGATCTCGTATGCATCGGCCGCCAGCGAGGGATATGAGTCAAACGACAATCGTTCTGAGGGCAGTGATCCGTCTGGTCATCATTCTGACATTTATGAAGATCTGATCTGGTTGATTCACAGAATGGATGAAATAGGAAATCCGGATATGTCTCTTACCGTACTGGGATATGGACAGATCAGGCTGGGTGATGAAAGCCCTGCATCCGTTATGCGATCCTTGCTGACGGGATTCGATGGGGCGGAGTATACCACGGCAGGCGATACCGAGATTGGTTCTGTCACGCTGAGCGATCGGACGATGCTGTCGGCTACCGTACAGAAGTATTCGCACGCAGAAGCTTTGGTCGCGATCAAACTCGTTTCTTCACAGCTCGAGAGATTGACCGACTATCAAAAATGGTTTGCCAGGATGACAGAATCGGGGACCGGCCTGTCATGGAGGTTGAATGTGCAGTCGACGTTTAAGGGACAAGGCAGTGAGGGGTTCAGTCCGGAACAGGGATGGAGAGCCTGCAGTTCGGGAGAGGAGACGGATGGGACTGGTTCAGATCAAGATCGGGGAGCGTCGGGCTTGAAGCAGAGCGGAGAGGGTTTTCGTCCAGAGCGGGTCTGGGAGGCGTTGGAGGCACATGGAGCGATCATCGTCCATGATGGGGAATATCGTGACGCCGGCTCGGTCAGCAGGACTTTCCATGTGCCATATCTTTCGAGTGCAACAAGAGTTCGCGACCAGCTCGTCAACCTCCAGGCCGCCGTCCATCAATCGACGATGGACGGTTCCTATCGGGTGACCCTGGGGACGCCGCTGATCACAGTGGAGTATTGATGTGACATCGGTGCCTGTTGATGGACCCTCATACGCGAGTCGACCAGAACCTTGAGATAAGGGCGGACGGATGCGGCGGAGGAAGTGTGGAGAGAGTGCCAATCGTCAGAATTGGTGATCGACCTCATCTGGCGTCATTGATATAATGACCATATAGATTGGGCAGAGCAGAGGTGAGCAGGTTGTCCAGTTTGCAAGGCAAGCATATCGCGGTCACCGGCGCCAGAAAGGGAGATGAGATCAGCAAGCTGATCGAAAATCTCGGCGGCATTCCATACATAAGACCGACACAGGGCACCGTGATCCTGGATGAATCTCAGGTAGGGCCGGATATCGAGCGATTGCTGGAGGAAGGAACGGATTGGCTGATCCTCACGACCGGGATCGGCACACAAACCTTGTTGGATATGGCAGAACGCCTTGGTCATCGCGAGCGATTGATCGACTTGATGCGTAAGACCAGGATTGCAGCGAGGGGCTACAAGACGAGAAATGTCCTGAGAAGCATCGGTCTGACCCCAAGCATCTCGGATGAAGACGGGACGGTGCGCGGCCTGATCGAGAAATTTGAGTCTGCGAATCTCTCGCTTCGAGGTGATCGCGTTGCGCTGCAGTTATATGGGGAACGATCGCCCAGGTTTGAAAAATGGTTGAAGGAACAAGGCGCCGATTATTTCGAGATTATGCCCTATCTGCATGTGGCTCCGCCTGAACATGAGATGAAGGCCTTCATCGAGGAAATGCTGGCAGGGAAATATGATGCGGTCGCGTTTACCAGCGCCTTGCAGGTGCATTACCTGTTTGAAGCGGCGAGAAGGCGTGGCGCAGATCAGGGCCTGGTCGATCTGTTCGCAGACCGGACGTTGGCAGTGGCGGTTGGCATCGTGACGGCTGAAGCCCTGGAGGAAAACGGCGTGAAGCGGATCGTCCATCCGAGCAATCAGCGCATGGGCGGCATGATCGTCGAGATGGGCAATTATTTCGCAGCACAAGGTCAGGTTTAAAGCTAAGACAGAAGAGAATCAAGGCACGCATGAACCGTGCAACGTCCAGCTCAAGGAGGGATATTCCTGATGGCAGGACGAAAGCGCAGGTCTGCGTGCCTTTTGCGTTGCCTTAAGGTGTGCCCGAACCCGTTATGCCTCTGGAGCAGCCGGCGCTGCGGCGTGCGTTGTCAGAGGCGTATGGATGCGCCAGCCGTCCGCCTGCTTGCGCAGTTCCATCTCGTAGAGCTTGAACGTGCCTTCCAGGTCGAACGGCACGCGCAACAGGTAGCGTTGGCTGGTGTCCGTCTCGCTGATCAGGCTGATGTTCACCTGATCCCACAGCAGCTTCGTTCCTTCAATGGTGGCCGAAGCACCTACGACGCCGCCGAATTCCACGATGCCGAGCATATCGGCGACTGTCAGGGCAGCGTCGGATGTATACACATGCTCCAACATCGCCAGGACGTCATCCCTGGAGCGGATCACCTCGGCCAGAGGCAGCTGTTGAGTGACTTCCGGAAGCTCCGAAGGCTCGTCAGGCGATTCGTTGTTTGATGCATTAGCCGGGTCAGCTTCGTCATCCGGATATAGGCCAAAGTGCTCCATGACCGCCAGATGCATGCGGTAGGCCTCTGTGATCAATGAACGGGCGAACGTCTCATCTGCTTGCGTCAGGAGCCGGATATCATCCGTATCCAGCGAGGCGATCATCGCCATCATCATCCGGAGCTCGTCGATATCCGCCGGCTCGGTGATGGTGATGCGCAGCAGGAGATCATCCACTGTCCTGATCATGGCCGTCACTCGTTCTTCGTTGCGATAGGCGCGATAAATGTATGTATCTGCCCATTCCTCGTATCTGGCATATTCGGTGAGTTGCCGCGCGTTCTCATCCAGCTGCTGAAGCAGGTTCCACAGATCCTCAGCAGCCAGCTGCGCATCCGCTTGCGGCGGCAGGGCCTCGATCACCGCTTCTGCTCCATTGCCCCTGGAGATCGTCATGGTGCCGGTATCGGCATGGATCGTGCTGCGATATCCCGGCGGTATGTATAGATAATATCCGATTGTCTCATTGGTCACCGCACTGCCCTGAACCAGTAGAGAAGTGCCATCCGCTTGCCGCACCGTCACGTCCCTGGACAGCTCGGGCCCCGCCGGCACAATGGCCGCTTCCGGCTCCACCAGCTTCGTGCTCTGATCGTTGGCGAGCCAATCGGCCTGTTCCGAAGGGTTCAGCACTTCCTGTGAAAGGCCGCGCTGGTCCGCCAGCGTTCCTCCATCCGCACTGTTGCTGCATCCGCCGAGCAGCAGCATGGTGCAGCAAGCTGCTACAGCCCATCTGCGCATCGTTTCGTGTCAACTCCCTGCTATTTGGTGTATGGCAGACATCACTTTTTTTAACGTTACTAA